>JACCDX010554401.1_pt1 | contig 26077 bp, 22 predicted proteins | sample 7449681 | NCBI WGS metagenome assembly JACCDX01 (sample SAMN15323450, study PRJNA562643) | freshwater metagenome | isolation source: river surface water | place: USA:Blue River Watershed | collected 2017-08-18
AAAAACTACGGTTGGCCTGTCATCTCCTACGGCATCAACTACGATGGCAAACCGATCACGGCGATCTCGAAAAAGGACGGCATGGAACAACCAATCTCGTATTGGATTCCTTCCATAGCACCTTCTGGATTGACTTTCGTTGTAGGTGATAAATACCCAGGTTGGAAAGGCAACTTGATGATTGGCTCCTTGCGTTTCAACTACCTAAATCGTTGTATCATCAAAGACAATAAAGTCATCCAACAAGAAAAGGTATTGGTCAACCTAGGCCGCATGCGAAATGTGAAACAAGGTTCGGACGGATACTTGTACGTGGGGACAGAAAACCCGGGTATGGTCTTCCGACTTCGCCCCCTTTAATCGTTTAAAAAAAGCCTGATTCGTTCAGGCTTTTTTTTGTCCACTCATCCCAAAGCTTTTGCCCATGCAACGGATTTGGCGGAAATTGCATCTAGCTTTTTTTTTCAACTGCTTTATTCAATCCGCCTACATGCGCTTCATACTTTTATTACTACTCATTTCCAGTACCGCTTTTGCACAAAACACCTTGCAATTTCAACTGCAGGACGCAAACAAGCAACCACTCCCCTTTTCGACGGCCATCCTGAAAAAATTACCCGATTCAACGCTCTACAAAGGTTTTTTGACCGACGAAAATGGTTTGGGTAAAATCAGCAAGATCCCTGCGGGCAATTACGTGTTGCAGGTTCAATCCACCGGTTTTGTCACAAAAAAACTGAGTTTGCCTAACATGACAGAAACGTCTCAAATCGACCTAGGCATCCTCATACTTTCACCGCTAAGCAAAGAATTAGCCGAAGTGGAAGTTCGTGCGACAAAACCGTTCATCGAAAAAAAATTAGATAAAACCATCGTCAACGTGGAGAATTCCGCCATGGCTGCTGGCAATACAACCATGGAGGTATTGGAACGATCACCCGGTGTGATTGTTGACAAAGACGGCAACATTTCCCTACGTGGGAAATCAGGTGCCAAAGTCATGATCGAAGGAAAAATCTCCTATTTGACAGGAACGGATTTGGCCAACTATTTACGGAATCTACCTGCCGACCAAATTTCTACCTTGGAAATCATGACCAACCCGTCGTCGCGCTATGACGCTGCAGGAACAGGGGGAATCATCAACATCAAATTGAAGAAAAATGCCAACATCGGCATGAATGGCTCCGCGAATGCCACGCTCGCGCAAGGATTTTTTAATCGCCAAGCCTTAGGAGCGAATTTAAATTACCGAAATAACGGCTGGAACTGGTTTGGAAATGCCTCTGTGGGTCACCGACCGAACATGGAGCGTAATTATTTATTGCGAAAATTCACGGCCCAACAAGAAAACTGGGAACAAAGTTTTAGCTACCCAAACCAAAACAAGAATGCGCAAGTTAAGGGAGGTGTCGATTGGTATTATTCGCCCAAAACGACTTTTGGCATATTACTTTCCGGCGGTTACAACTACAACAGCCTAAGCAATGGGCTGAACCAAACGGTTCAGATGAATGGTCAAAATGAAGTCTTATCCCGCTTAGATACCTACAACTCGTTGGAAAATCCGTTTTTCAATTATGCCACCAACTTCAATTATAAGCACACTTACGATTCAACAGGTCGAGAGCTGACAATTGACCTGGATTACGCGCGATTCGTGGATGAAAGCCAAAACAACTACCGCTCTCGCTATGTAAATGCACTTTTTCTACCTGTGCATCCGGATTCATTGTTGCGAACAAATTCAGCTTCTTTCATCAATCAATATTCCCTGAAATCTGACTATGTCATCCCTTCCTTTTTAAAGGCTAAATGGAGCCTGGGCATGAAATCTTCTTGGGTACAAACGGATAATGATTTACAGTTCCGAGCGAAATCGGAACAAGCGGCTTATTTCAATTTCTTGACTGGACAAAGCAACCGTTTTGTCTATACTGAACAGATCCATGCCCTTTACCTGAATACCGAAAGGGCCATTGGAAAATGGAGTTATCAAATCGGGCTACGTGGCGAGTGGACATTAGCCGATGGAACCTCATCCAGCTACACCAGTGAACCCGATATGACATTCCACCGGGATTATTTACAGCTTTTCCCAAGCGCCTTTTTGCAATACGAAGCGTCGAAAAAACATACATTTGGGATGAATTACAGCCGACGGATCGACCGTCCGGGTTATTCAGACCTGAATCCCTTCGTCTTCTTCTTGGATAATTATACCTACAATGTGGGAAATCCAATGTTGATGCCCCAGTTGACTAATTCATTTGAATTAAGCCACACCTACCTAGGTGGCATATCGACGACTTTAGGCTACTCGCATACGGATCAAGTTATCACACAATTATTAAAACAAGATGCCGAGACGCGCAAAACCTTTCAAACGACGGCCAACATGGCTCAGCGCGTTACCTATAGCCTGGGAATCTCATTACCGATCCCAATCAAGAATTGGTGGACAAGCAATACGGATATCTTTTTAAATCGGGCGGAATTGACGGGCAATGTGGCTAGCTCAGCCATTACGCCGGTCGGGAACATGTTCTATGTTTCTTCTAATCACACCTTTACCTTGCCGAAAGACTACAAAATTGAATTTGGCGGAAATTACTTTACCGGTGGCCTCGAGGGCGCATTTTTATTCGGAGCCGGGGGATCCTTGAACATGGGGATTCAAAAAACAATCATGAAGAAGCGTGCGACAATTCGTTTGAACGCCCAAGATATTTTGTATACATCGAACCCACCGGTGACAATCAAATATGCTGATTTAGATGTATTGGTTCGACCGAAAAACGATTCGCGCGTAGTTCGCTTGAACTTCACCTACCGTTTTGGAAATGCGGCCATCAAAGGAGCGAGGCAGCGTGCAACCGGATTGGATTCAGAAAAAGGACGTGTCAAAGGAGCGAATTAATCCTCTTCTCCGGCTTCTTCCTCGTTGACCGATTTACGATTTTTCAAACCCGAATTTTTCTTCGAGCTGAGTTTAAATGCGAGGCCAATGTAGAAAATTCGGGTTTCTTTTTTCTTTTTCAGGTCATTAACAAAACCGAAAGGCCTTGAATCATATACGGTCTGTTGCGTATTAAACACATCATTCAAGCGAGCATTCAATACCCAGGCTTTCCATTCCTGCTTGAAACCCAAGTCGACCGTGTAAAAACCTTGAATAATACCCAAAGGATGAATTTGAGCCGATTGATAAATGGCACTCAACTGCAATGATGCCTGCGGTGTGAGATTCCAAATTTGGCTTAAACGCCCATTCCAACTCCAACGATTCAAGTTTAAGGCTTGATCCTTGACTTGCCCTTGCAAGTCCGTCTGGTACAAGGAGCTCGTTACATTCACCTTCCAATTTTTCATTGGGCTAATTGAGCTAATGTTTTCGAGTCCCCAAGTCTCCGAATGCGAGATGTTTTCGAAACGCGTTAAGGTCGTATCGCCCTCAAGGAGAGTCCTTACCCGACCAACCAGTTGATTGACACGTCGGTAAAAAACCTGATTCGTCGTGTGCAAAGTCCCCACATCCAAGGAATGTTCCATCTCCACCAAATACGTACGCTCTGGCTGCAACATCGGGTTCCCCGACTGTAAATTCAAGGGGTCCGCGAAGGAAATGAACGGGTTTAAGGCCTTAAACGATGGCCGATTTACACGAGAACTAAGCCGCAAACCGATTTGCTGGCTTTTCGTCAATTCCCGTTCGAGGGAAAAAGAAGGGAATACCTGTACATAATTCAAATTAGCCTGCGTGGCCTCAGCACGTAAACCACCTTGAAACTCCCATTTTTTCCCGGCATAGCGGGCGGCTCCGTAAATAGCTTGAATACGCTCTAAATAGGTAAATGCATTGCTTCGTTTGGCATCGAGATTCCAAACCCCTTGAAATTTTTCATAGCGAAAATCCGTATCAAATAAGCGTTCCGTTACTTTAAATCCATAATCGAGGCGCAGTTTTTTTGACCATTGGGTTTCCCAATCTCCTTGCAAAAGTAAGGTGTAATTGGAACTAAGCGCCGAAGATTGTTCAATCCGATTGGGGAAATTCGTGTTTGGAATATCGAAGCCATCATAGAAATACCGCTGCGTGAAATCGTTTTGATCAGAACCGATGTTTCGAATCCACAAAAAATCAAGGTGCGTACTTGTCCGTTGTTTAGCAATCGTACCCAGGGAAATCAAAACATCCATGCCGCGATCATCGCCCCGCTTGTCGGCATCGCGAATATAATAGCGATCTGCCGAACGAATAAATTGAGATAAATTCTGCCTCACTTCATTGTTGTGATCTTTGGAATAGCGGGTGATTACTTGCATTCCTAAACTCCAACGGGGATTCAGTCGATATTCGAGTTGGCTTTGCAAAGCGTGGTTATAATCCCGATTCACCTCAAACGTTTCCTGCTGGATTTGAGCTAAGCCATAGAGGCTAGAATTCTCTCGGTAAAGTTGTTGGTAATTATCGCGTATGGACTGTTTGAAATTATAATCTACGGCATAAGTCAAACGCTTATAACCATTTCCATACCGGGTCGAAAAGGCCCGTTGGTCATGTGTTCCCCATTGCAGATTGGCTTGTGCTTGCTTGAAACCCATTTCCTTTTTTAACACAATATTCAAGATGCCTGAGCTTCCTTCAGCCGAATATTTAGCACCAGGAGAAGAGATAATTTCGATGTAATCAATGCGGTCTGCCGGAAATAGGCTAAGCGCGTTCGCCCGGGATGAAGCGACAATTCCCGAAGGTTTTCCATCAAAATAGATCGTGAGGCTTTGGCTTCCGCGGTATTGGATTGTCCCGTCGCCGGCTACATAAATGGAGGGAATATTGGCAAGTACATCTTGCAAATTTCCGCCCAAATTGGTCAGATTCGCGCTCGGATAAAAGACCTGTTTGCCATATTCCGGCCGACTAGCCTTTACCTCAACATTACTGAGCGTGTCAACCTGTCCGGAAACATGGAGGGAAAGGAGGCAAAAAAAGAGTACGCTAAGCTTCCGCATCAGCAGAAAAGGTTTCATTATCCTTCGAATAATAATAGGCCTTTAATTGAGCAACGCCGCGTTGGTAATCCACCTTAACCACTTGCACCCGGTGAATCGGTTGGCCCGTCTTTTCAATTAAATCTTGTAGCAGCAATGCCTTTTGATCCGGTTTAACTAAAGCGAGGTTTTCATAAGTTAATACCTGAAAGTTCTCGTGTGTTAAGGTTAGGAATCGGCCTAATAAAAAGGTTACGCCTACGAGAAGCCCGTTCGCTAATATCAGCATGGGATAATTTTCCAACGAAGCGATGGAATTAATAATACCTAAGGTAACTACCAAGAAAAAATAGCCCATTTCGCCTATGGGCACGGTAACCGTCCGGTAGCGAAACATGGAAAACATGGCAAATAGACCAAAGGCAAATCCAAACTTCAAGTCGGCCGCTGCCAACAAGAAACAAAGCACAAAAAGGATTGAATTGAATAAGAAAAAGGTAAATACGAAATCCTTATTCTTGTATTGGGGGTAATAGATAAATCGGATGACCAAAAAGGTAAAAAACAGATTAATCAAAAACCGGAGTGCGAAAAGCTCGATCATGTAAGTTAAATTTTTCAAATGTACGGAAATAATTAACTGCATCGTGTAGGCCGCATCGCATAAAATTTAATCGTCGAAATCAAGGCATTGATGGACCCTTGCGCGTAAGCCGTCGATTCTGATGAAGGTCATAAGAAACACCCAAAGAATTATCCTAATAAAAACCTAAATTGCATCTATATAACCCTGAAGAAATATGCAATCGAAAATGAAACGAAATGAATTCCTGAAATCCATGGGATTGAAAGGAGCGTCCTTATTAGCCGTTTATTGTGGGGCAAGTGCGCTGAGTTCGTGCGAAAATGAGGCCTTAACACCTGCGTCCGCGGTTGATTTTAGCCTAGATCTCTCAAACGGCTCGTATGCGGCGTTGAATACCGTAGGCAAATATGTCATTTACAATCAGATTGTCATTGCGCGTGTTTCGTCCACAAGTTTCGCAGCTGTTACCCAAATTTGTACGCACGAGGGAAAAGCACAGGTCATTTACAATGGAAGTAAATTTTATTGCAATGCGCATGGAGCGACCTTCAGTACAACGGGTACCGCATTATCCGTAACAAGTAAGGCATTAACGACTTATCAAACCGCTCTAACGGGCACAACACTCCGGGTATATGCGTAACATATATATAGCTTTCTTGCTTTTTTTAGGATCTATCCAGCTGCAGGCACAAGATGACCTGATGGCCATGCTGGAAAAAGAAGATGCCAAACAAACCAATTACAGCCTAGCCACGTTTAAAGGATCCCGCTTGATTAATGGTCAAACGGTGGAGACGATTGCCAAACAGCATCTCAATTTCTGGATTTCACATCGCTTTGGGGCGATTAATTCGGGCTTTATTGATAATTTTTTGGGATTAGATGAGGCACGGATTCGACTCGGTTTGGAATATGCGCTGACGGATCGCTTGCTTGTGGGGGCAGGTCGGTCTACCATCGAAAAAACCTACGATAGCTATGTCAAATACAAAGTGATTCGTCAATCCAACAAGATGCCCGTGACGGTGTCGGCTTATGGGAGCATCGCGAGTAATACCATGAAAACGGGTTATACGATGGAGTCGGGGACGGTGATGCGCTTCAACAATAATTTACAGCGGCAGACATTTATGGGCCAGGTATTGATTGCCCGTAAGTTTTCGGACAAATTATCCTTACAAGTGATGCCTACCGTCTTCCATAATAATTTGGCGGAGAATGTGTACATGGAAAACACACAAGCTGCGATGGGGTTTGGAGGGCGATATAAGTTAAGTAATCGTTTGAGTCTATCGGCGGAATATTATTATAACCTGATCGAAAAAGACGAATACGAAGAAGCTTCGGGCCAAAAATACCCTTACCATAATTCATTGGCGATTGGTTTCGACATTGAAACCGGCGGGCACGTGTTCCAGCTACATGTGACTAATTCCCGTGGCATGATTGAAAAACATTTTATCGGCCAAACGATCGGTACCTGGCAAAACGGGGATCTTTTTTATGGCTTCAACATGGCGAGAACCTTTAGTTTCGAGCCCAAAATCAAAAAATAATGCGCAATCTTTTCATCATAGCACTTTGCCTGGTAGGTTTATCAGCAAAGGCCCAATTATTCGCAACCCAAACGGGTGAAGTATCCTTTTTTTCCAAGACACCCATGGAGGATATCGATGCTGTCAACAAGCAAGTGGGAAGCATTATTAATTCCGCGACGAATGAAGTAGCTGTTCAAATGCGCGTGACAAATTTCATTTTTCCCAATAAGTTGATGCAAGAGCATTTTAACGAGAACTATTTGGAAACAGATAAATTCCCATCCTCGACGTTCAAAGGAAAAATAAAAGAAGCGATAGACTTACGCGTTGCAGGAACTTATGCCGTTACAGCAGCTGGAACCGCTACGATACATGGCGTTTCAAGGCCGGTAGAGTTAAAGGGCACCATCGTTTCAACGGGCAAAACATTGAACATGCATTGTCAATTTGATATCAAATTGGATGAGTACAAAATTGATATTCCTAAAATTGTCTTTGCCAAAATTGCGGAAGTAGTGAAGGTAAAAGGCTCCTTTCAGTATAACATTCGCTAGATGAAACGATTATTCATATTACTGCTGGGACTCTCGCTCTGGGCATGTCTAGAGGACAAAAACATCAACATTATTCCAGCAGGGGGTAAAGTGGATTCGGTCGCAGTAGAAGTACCTAGCACAAACAGTACTTGTGATACGATAGCAATATCCTTTGACAAGTCCGTTTGGCCCATCTTAAATACCCAATGCGTTTCTTGCCATAACACAAGCAATCCATCGGCTGGTGTGGATCTTTCAACCTACGCAACTATCCAAACCTATGTGAAAAATGGGAAACTTTATGGATCCATCACGCATGCCATAGGCTACAAAGCGATGCCGTCCGCGACGAGTAAATTAAGCAGCTGCGACATCACGATTATTCGAAAATGGATACGAGGTGCTGCACCAAGCGGGAATATTTTAGTGGATCTTAACCCAGCGAATCCCGTTAATCCGATTGTCGATGTGCCAGTCATTAAACCTCCCATCGCTGTTAATTGCAGCCCCGATACGGTTTATTTCAAACAAAAGATATTACCCTTGTTGGTCTCCAACTGTGCGATGAGCGGTTGCCATGATGCCATTTCAAAGAAAGATGGGGTTATCTTGACGGATTATGCCAACATCCTGCGCGAAGTTAAGGTGAGCAATCCCGCTTCGAGTGATTTATACAAATCGCTCATTGAAACGGGTGAAGACCGGATGCCGCCGGCAGGACCACTTTCGACAGAAAACATTAACAATGTATTAACATGGATTAAGCAAGGTGCGAAAAACAATTCATGTGATGCTTCCGCAAGTAATTGTGTGACGACAAATGTCAGTTTCAAAAATGTGATCCAACCGCTCTTGGCAACAAATTGTACGGGTTGCCACAGTGGAACACGCCCATCGGGGAGCATTGATTTGACCACCCATGCGAATGTGCAGAAATATGCGGCAAATGGACAATTATACGGTTCGATTGTGCATCAAACTGGCTACAAACCGATGCCCTCTGCCAGTGTTAAATTGAGTACTTGTGAAATAGATCAAGTCAAGTCATGGATTGTGGCAGGTTCGCTAAATAATTAATGCATGAAAACACTGATACAAGATCAAGCAATTGAATGGACTGAATTAGGTGACGGAATCAAACGGAAGGTGATGGCTTACGATGCCGGCATGATGATTGTCAAAGTAGCTTTTGATGCGGGGGCCGTGGGCGATATGCACCAGCATCCGCATACCCAAACATCCTATGTTTCTAAAGGAGTTTTTGATGTGACTATCGATGGAGTTGTGCAACGGTTGTGTACGGGAGATGTCTTTTTTGTTCCCTCAGGGCTTATTCATGGCACAGTATGTATCGAAAAAGGTGAATTAGTCGATGTTTTCACCCCAATGCGCGAAGATTTCGTCTAATTATCAAGAAACAGATATACGATTTCATATAGTCGGCCGTTTACTAACGCTGCCGGGGTCTGAAGACCCCGGCAGCGTTTACCCCGGCTATACGTTAATCGAATCGTAAACGATCACCCTCTTCCATAAATGGGCATTATTTTTCACGAATTCCAAGTGGATTGGATGATCCTGATAGACTTTTTGGCCAGCCTCGTCATCAAAAAACATCAACTCCGAAACATCCCAAGAGGTATCTACGACATCGCGCTTTTCGGTGGAAGCAAGCGTACCGATGTGAATCTGTTTGATTGTAGGGATACCTTTCAAAGTTTTTAAACCCGCAATTAATTGTTTTTTGTCCGCTTCTGAATTGGGATTATTCAACCAGAAAAACACATGATGTAATAAAGGTTTCTCGGCGGAAATTTGGGAACCTACAACACCTAATAATGGCGTTGCAGCTAAAAATGTTCTTCTTTTCATGATTTAATAGGCTATCTTTAAAATTGAAATAGCAAGAAACAAAGTCTTGCATAGTATTAAAAGCATTTATCCATCAAAATTTTTCCCATGAACTACAAAGAAGTTCAAGATTCCGAGACGACCTATACCGAATTAATGATTCCCTCTTATGCCAATTTTGGCGGGAAGGTCCACGGAGGAATCATTTTATCCTTATTGGATAAAGTAGCTTATATCTGTGCGTCAAAACATAGTCATCAATATTGTGTAACCGTTTCGGTGGAAGGGGTCGAATTCAAAAGTCCGGTGGAAGTGGGTGATTTGGTGGAAATCAAGGCTTCTGTGAATTATGTCGGTCGCACCACCATGATTGTGGGCATGCGGGTTGAATCATTCAATCCACGGGATGGCATCGTCCGACATACCAACTCTTGTTATTTTACGATGGCTGCCAAAGATGAGCAAGGGAATCTAACAGAAGTGCCGGGCCTGAAATTAACAAGCGAAACCCAAGTTCGACGTTTTTGTGAGGGCAAGATTATTCGCAAATTGTCGCAAGAGAAACGTGAAATTTTGAAATCTGATTTAGGTTTAGCCGACATGAAAATTCAATGTGCTGAAGAGCGTTGTTCGATTGAAATTTAATTCAAGTAAATTTTGATTCATTGGGTCTTTAGCTGTTATAAACCGATAAGAAGCTATGAATCAAGTACATGAATCTTCCCGCAGAACCTTCCTAAAGAATGCGGCATTGTTAACCTCCGCAGCGGCTTTTCCCGCTTTTATCTCGAAAAATTCGGGCGACAAAGTCAATTTGGCCTGCATTGGAATAGGAAACCAAGGGGGATTGGATGTCATGTCCTTATACAATACCGGTCTTTGTAATATTGTCGCACTTTGCGATGTAGACATGGGGGCACCGCAGACCTTAAAGGTGTTGGAAAAATTCCCAGATGTTCCGCGTTTTCAAGATTTCCGTCAATTGTTTGACAAAATGGGCAATCAATTCGAAGCCGTGTCGATCGGCGTTCCGGATCACTCCCACTTCCCGATTACCATGATGGCTTTGGGTATGGGGAAACACGTTTTCGTGGAGAAACCGATGGCTCGCACCTTTCATGAAATCGAATTAATGATGGCTGCGGCACGTAAACATCCCAATTTAGTTACCCAAATGGGAAATCAAGGTCACTCGGAAGCCAATTATTTCCAATTTAAAGCGTGGAAAGAAGCGGGCATCATCAAAGATGTGACATCGATGACAGCCCACATGAATTCTCCACGTCGCTGGCATAGCTGGGATCCCAACATCAAAAAATTCCCTGCGGCGGAAGCGATTCCAAGTACCTTGGATTGGGATATTTGGCAAGGAGTTGTTTCTCCAGCCCATGATTACCAAAAAGATTTTGTCAATGGACAATGGCGTTGCTGGTTCGATTACGGCTTAGGCGCTTTGGGAGACTGGGGAGCACATATCATGGACACAGCGCATGAATTTTTGGATTTAGGTTTACCTACTGAAATAAACATGTTGCGTGCAGATGGGCACAATGACTTCTTTTACCCGATGTCATCGACCATTCAATTTAAATTTCCATCGCGCAAAAATATGCCTGCGATGGATATTACGTGGTATGATGGCGTAAACAACATACCACCGGTACCTGCCAATTATGGCACCTCTGAATTAGATCCCAATATCCCACCCGCTGGGAATGGCAAAATCCAACCTGCCAAATTGAATCCAGGTAAAATTATTTACAGCAAAGACTTAACTTTCAAGGGTGGGTCGCACGGATCTACATTGTCCATTTTAGGCGATGCAGGTAAGGATTTGAAATTACCCGATGTTCCGAAGAGTCCGTCGAACCACTATGCGAATTTCTTGAAGGCCTGTATGGGACAAGAGAAAACCAGATCACCTTTTGCCATTGCGGGACCGTTGAGTCAGGTATTCTCTTTGGGGGTTTTGGCGCAGAAATTGAATGCTCGTTTGGAATTTGATCGGAATACTAAATTGATTACCAACAATAAATTAGCGAATCAATTGCTCGTAGGACCTGCACCAAGAAAAGGTTGGGAGCAATACTATAAAATCTAGCGTTTGTAGATATTCGGATAAAATTTCAGTTGGCCATTTTCATCAAAATCAACCTGGCTATACCAAATCACAAGCGGAATGTTTCGTTTGATGTTTAGGTACTGTGGAGCTTTATCTGAATAGGCAGCTTTTGCATCGAGTGTATCGATTGCATTTGAATTAGGCTTTAGTAGCCAAGCACCCAAGCTTAAGGGGTTTTCCAAGCGGATGCAGCTGTGGCTGTAGAATCGTTTTTCCCGAGCAAATAATTTCTTTTCAGATGTATCATGGAGGTACATCTTGAAAGGATTATCAAATTGAATTTTCAAAATTCCGAGCGTATTCCATTTGCCTGTGCGCTGACGCATCGAGTAAGGGAAGTAATTCTTATTCAGGCGATGCCAAGGAACCTTCTCGGGATCAACCTTCCGATTATGCTGGTCAAATATCTCCAAATGACTCGCATAAAAATAACGGATGTTTTTCCGAATTTCGGGCACGAGTTCTTCAATGGAAATACTGCGGGGGACACTCCAATATGGGGTGATAATCAAATTTTTTAATTTGCTTGAAAGCGTTTTACTTGGCCTTGTTGGTTTTCCAAGCACCACCCGCATATGTAATACTTGCTTGTGTGATTCATAGGCTTTGAGCTGTGCGGAAGGAATGTTAACCAAAACCAAAGAACGGTTGGCCCTAATGGCCGAAATCCACCGATATTCATTAGCGGCTTTGATTAATAATTGCTTTTGATCTGCACTAAATTGTACCGAATCCTGTAAAACTTGAAGGATCTGACGCACCTCATTCGGCTCATTAATTAGACGATTAGCTAATTCTTTAATCTTAGCTGAATTCCAAAGTTGGCCATAGCGAATTTTATAGGCTTCCACGGGAAGTGCAAAATCATAGCCTTGAAAGCGTAATTGGGGTTGTTTGCCAAATTTTAGATCCAGCATGAATTGTTGGACCGTTATTTTAGCCGCATTGGTGTCATTCGGCGCATAATGGTAATCCTTCGCTTGAAGACCTAAGGATTCCGCTTGCAGCATCAAGGAATCGATGGGGGTTTGCGCGGCAACCGAGCCGCTGATAAACAATAATAAAAAGACGATGTATTTCAATGTATGAGCGCTTCCTTACCTTTGGCAATCCTCCTCAGGTTTGCCAAAGGTAGTGGTTTTGAAGGAGACTTTTCCGGCCTTGAATCAGATTATCAATCAATTGATTTTAATAATCAGTTAGGTCCATTTCAATTTCCACATAAAAAACTAGCTTTGGCAAACCTGAGGAGGATTGCCAAAGCTTAAGAGCGGGCGAGTTTCGTTTTTTCCTTATCACGCGTCACGGAAAGAATATAGCCGATACTAATCATCGTAAAGATTAAAGAGGTCCCTCCTGCGGAAACCAAGGGAATCGGTTGGCCCGTCACCGGAATAGCTCCCACGGCCACAAACATGTTCAAAAAAGCTTGGCTTACAATGGAGAAAGTGAGTCCGGCCGACATCAGTCCACCGAGTGGTTTAGCACTGTAACTAATGGCCAATGCTCCGCGCCAAAACAGCCACATAAACATCGCAGGCAGCAAAATACCCGCAATAATCCCCCATTCCTCCACAATAATTGCATAGACAAAATCAGATTCGGCCTGCGATAAATGAAACCGAAACTGGCTATTACCTGGCCCTTTAGGCTGCATTCCACCCGAAGCAATGGCATAAAGGCTTTGTTTTAATTGGTAGTTTGATCCCTGATCCGCAATTTCAATTTCCTCTTTGCTTTGTCGGCTCATCATCCGATTCATATAGACTTCCACGCGATTAATAATGGTCGCAGACCTTTGGCCTACCCCTGAAAAAATCAGCGCCACAGCCATGATGGCGAAAATACTAAAGACCAATGCGATGGTTTTGTAGGGAACCCGACCAAAAATCATCAATACGATGGAGGTAACAAAGACGATAACACTGGTAGAAAAATTAGACAAGAAAATCAGAAAACAAGTTCCGCCAATCTTCAGGCAAATAGCAATAAGCACGGATGGATTATAGGCATCCGGATCGGCTTGTCGGGCAGCAAACATCTTCGACAAGGAAATGGTCAAACACAACTTAGCCATATCAGAAGGCATAAAACTTAATGGACCTACCTGCAACCAGCGGCTGGCTCCTCCCGCCTCTCTTCCATAGACATACGCCAATCCAATCAACAACCAGGACCCATAGAGCGCCATGTCCACGTATTTTGTGGATTTCAAATAATCCCTGCGTGAAAAAATCCCCATCGCATAAAATCCGCCGACTAAAATAAGCAGCGATTTAACTAGATGCTGCAAGGGTGCAAGCGGTCCATCCATGGTCAAACGTCCTTTGGCGGAAAATTGGATCACCACCCCAATGATGCTTAGAAATATGACAATTAATAAGATGTGGATATCCCCCTCAAAGTGTTTTTTGATACGTTCCGATACAGTGTTCATGGATGATTTTTAGCGATGTGCAAAGCTGCAAATTACTTTCATGAAAGCAGAATTAAGTCAAAAATTGAGTGACATTTTAAAGCCGACTTACGCGTGAACAAGCAACACAAATCATTGAATATTAACGCACTACAGTCAAATCAAAATGACAATTTAGGAAAATCAAGCCTTGTCAGTTGTATTCAAAACCTGACTAATTTTAGGGCATGGCAATCGAACTCGAATTTATCAATTTAGTGGTACGCAAAAGTACCTTGGAAGCAAAATACATAGGTGGACTTGCACAATTTAAAAAGGACCCTCCAAATAAATCGATGCGAGAGGACGAGGAATTAATCCGTTTTGGCTGCATGAATTGGAATGACCTGGAGCATTTCACGGACATCATCGTGGCGAAAGGCTTGGAATACAAAGATCAAGAAACGACCGATTTTGTGGTGATTAGCTCCTTGCAAGGTGCTCTGTGGCAGGTGGACTGGATTGGATTTGAGAAGAGTAGTTGTTTTGCAATAGCTCCCGCTTAACCTTTGGCAATCCTCTTTAGGTTTGCCAAAGGTAAGGGTAGGAAAGGACATCAAGAGCCCTTCGTCGACAATTATCATTGAATTGGACAAGATTATCAGTTTGATTCCCAGCCAATTACTTAACTAGCACGTAGCTTTGGCAATCCTCCTCAGGTTTGCCAAAGCTTAACGTCTAAGTAACATGACAAATCAGTACAAATTTCTTAACTTGTCTTCAATTAACTTTACCCTTTGGAAATACTTGCGCCCGTGTTCGGCATCTTCACATCGTTTATCCTGTTGTACTACCTTAGTTCATTAAACAGGTCAAACATCTTTTTAGCACTCTTTTTCTTGTGCTGCAACCTCGTGGTGATGGTCTATTTCGGTTTGCATTATAGTAAAATGGAATTTTGGGAAGGTATTTGTTTCGTCCATTTCTTGCCCCTCTCCTTCTTATTAGGCCCCTCCTTATTCTATTATGTCAAGCAAACCGTTTCAGAACACAAGGGTTTTAAAGCCATTGATTACTTACATCTAATTCCGGCCTTATTTGTGGGCATTGCGACACTGCCGTTTACAAGTTTACCACTGGCTACGAAAACCCAAATAGCCCATCAAATCGTTAATTTTACCGAAGACTATCGGCTTCCGTTCCAATGGGTAACCTTCGAACAATTACTCTATGGTCGTTCGCTGCATGTAATTTTTTATGCTTGCGTATCAATCGCCTATTTCTTTTGGAACAAAAAACATTTATTGGCCAAATACGGCGTCATGCCAAGCAATCATCCCATGATTCAACGCTGGTTTTTCACCTTGATTAGCATTCAAGTAATTATCGCAGGAACAAGCCTTGGCCACATGATTACCTTGTATTTTGAACCTTTCGACATACTTGGCTTTTCGTCCATCGAGATTTTCAGCGAGGAACACTTCTTTCGCATTTGCGGAGGTGGCTTTTTTATTCAAAATTTCTTTTTGTTCCTATTTCCCAACATACTTTACGGAAACATTTCGTATTCCGTGGATTTTGAAAATGCCACAACCTTTCAAAAAATCAAATCTAGTTTTGCCAAACAGGTAAAATTGACTGAGAGCCATACCGAGTTTGACGCTCAACTGACTGCCTATTTGAAAGAATTGCCATTCATCAAAAAGGACTTTACGCTTTCACAAATGTCATTTGACCTGAAAATTCCCGAAAGAACTTTATCGGCGTATTTCAACAATGACTTACAAAAAACGTTTGGGGAGTGGAAAAATGACCAACGGATTGAATATGTAGTCCAATTGATTGACGAAGGTCACGCACAGCGCTATACGATTGAGGCACTATCAGCCAATGCCGGATTTTTGTCTCGTTCTAAATTCATAGATGCCTTCAAAAGTCGGAAAGGTTTAACCCCTTCCGCCTACATCAAAAGCAAAAAAGCCTAACGCAAACTGCATTAGGCTTTCCATATTACCTACTTCATCTAAAATCAAGGTTTAATCCCGAGTTGTTTTAAAAACTCTAGGTTATCGAAGAAATCTTGTTCCTCTATAATCTTACCTCCAATAATGGTTGCTATTGTACAGCCGATCACATCGACTGATTTTCCTGTCGCAGGAATACCAAAGAAATTACCCGTGTGTTTTCCTTTGAACTGCCAGTATTTAACCAATTTATTTCCGGAGGCAAATGTCTCTTTAATGATGAACTCGCGATCGGAAAAACCCGTTACATAATTCTCGTAATAGGCTTTAGCCGCTGCCTTCCCTTTGGTCTCTGGAACTGTATGTAAAACTACATTTTCCGCATAGGCTGTATCCAAGATATTTGTACGTCCCTCATTGATCGCAACTTCCCAAACCCGCGAATAGAAAGCCATGTTTTCTGCTGCTAATTTTTCGTTTTGTTCACTTTGCGAGGTACAGGAAAGTAATGCACCTGCCGCGATGAAAAGTAAAATAATTTTTTTCATGATCTAGCTTTTTTGTTTGTATTCAAAAGTACCTTTTAAACCTCTTTACTTTTTTTTGAAAGCAGTACAATATGTTCCCTAAAATGCAAAAGGGGACAAGATGGACTTCGCAAGACAAGACCCTCCACTTTTTAATCTGTTCCTAAAAATGCAAAAGGGGACAAAGTGCATGCATGCTTTATTCGATTCTAGAATCAAACTTTCGTTCTTGCTTTTCAAATAATAAATCAAAAAACACATGAAAAAAATCATTCTATTGGGCGCATTCGTTGCGGCGACATTTATGGTCAATGCACAACAAGCTGGTAAAGTTTTTGTTGGCAAAAGTGAAGGCAAGCAATTCCAATTCGGATCAGAAAAAAGCACAAACATCGTATTGGATGCAGTAAAAGCATATAACTCAAATGTTACCGAGGAGTACTCGAAATTTTGGTCTGCTGAAATGATTGCAAAATACAAATCGCAAGCACAGGACCCTCAAAAGGAATACAAAGCGGTTGTCAACAAACCTATGGCGATCGTGCCTTTGAAAATTGACGGCCAAGCAAATGAGGTCGTATTACTTCAATCGACAGAGGAGCGTCTTTACAAAAATGGAGCTAAACAAAACTTAGATTTGTTCGAATTATTCTTCGTGGACAAAGAAGGGAAATTGGCCAATTTCCAACAATATTATTCGATTCCTGACAATGCTGAATATGGTAAGACTTATGGAGGAAAACTACTATCAAATAAACCTGGTGCAGATCCAAAAGGTTTGGCATTACAATTCACAAATCGTGGCGAGATCGAAGCAATCGAAAACTTCGCAAAAGCATACAATGCGATGGACGTCAAAGCAGTTCAAGCGATCATGGCCGATGCCATCAAAATTGAAGGATTCGATGGTTCAGTTGTCAATTTCACAAAGGATATGGTTCCAGCTATGTTTGCTGAATACAAATCATTGGATTGGAAGCCTGGTTTTATCTTACCATTCAAAGTGAAGGATACTGACCCAGCTTCTGGCATCATAGTGTTTTCAAACGAGAAACGTGTATTAAAAGATGGCACAGTTTGGGACAAAAATTTGGTAGAACTTTTCGGATTTAACTTAGACGGGAAAATCGATTCGGTTACTCAATTCTCAAGAGAAAAAACAAAAAAATAATTCCCCACTTAACCTTTGGCAATCCTCATCAGGTTTGCCAAAGGTAGTTGAAAAGGAGGACACAATGTCCTCCTTTTCTTATAAAAACCAGTATCTTGATTAACCAAAATTACTCCATCCGATGAAACACATTATTTACCTCGTCGTTGCGCTCATTTCCTTTGGTAGCTTTGCACAAAACTTACCTGTGGGAGAACCGACCCAACTAGGATTATCGAAAGAAGGTCTTGCCCGCGTAGATGCCTTCATGGCAAAAGAATCCGAAAACCAGCACATCCCGGGATCCATTGGCATGATTGTCCGCCACGGGAAAGTTGCTTACAAAAAGGCCTTTGGCAAAGCGAATCTGGAGACGGGCGAAGCCATGCGGACCGATCATCTTTTTCGAATGGCCAGTATGACTAAAATAATTACGGGAGTTGCGGGCCTTAAATTATTCGAAAGAGGATTATTCACGATGGATACGCCTTTGGAAACAATTTTACCGGAATTTGCCAACATGCAAATTTTGGTCGGCTATGATACCTTGAAACACGCATTCATCACGCGACCTGCGAAGAATAAAATCTTGATGAAGCACATTTTTACACATACGTCAGGCATTGCTTATCCCCCATTTTCTAGCCTTGGCCGTGAAGGATATTTGAATGCGGGCGTAACCATTGCCTTTCCTAAAGGAAATACGAAATTAACATTGGCCGACATCATTAAAAGTACGGCTAAATTACCTCTCGTCCATGAACCTGGCGAAAGCTGGACCTATGGCATGAACCTCGAAGTTTTGGGACGGGTCATCGAAGTTTTGGATGGCCGGAACTACGCTGATTTTTTGCGACAAGAAATCTTTACTCCCTTGAAAATGACGAGAACATTCGTAGGCGTTTCGCCAAACGAATGGAAAAACATGTCGCAAGTATATACACAGGATAAAGCCGGAAAGAAAAGTGTTTATACGGATGAAGTAGGCAAGAAATTATTGGGCTTTTCGGCCGACATGTCGATGGACTATTACAAAAACACGAACACGACCTTGGCGATGGGAGGAACCGATGTAATCAGCAATGTGGATGATTACGCACGTTTTTTTCAAATGCTATTGAATTACGGTGAACTTGATGGCGCACGCATCTTGAGTAAGAAAACGGTTGAGATGATCGAAAAGCCTTTGTTCGACGTGGCTACAAATGATGGCGTAGCGAAAGGCGTAACAGGCCGCTCCCAATTTAAAGCAGGCGTCACGGTTTATGTGTATCCCGAAGAGCAAGCAAAATTTGAGACAGTCTCTGCGGGAACGTATTTTTGGAAAGGTTATTTTGGAACGCAGTATTGGATTGACCGCAAGGAAGATATGATCGGCATGGTCTTCCTACAAATTGCACCAGAACCCACGCGCTTCAATGAGAAATTCAGACATTTAGCCTGGGGAAGTATAGCGAAATAATCCTCCCCTCTTAACCTTTGGCAATCCTCCTCAGGTTTGCCAAAGGTAGTCGGGAAGTAGGAAAGGAATTAGCATTAAAAGCTGATTACCAACAAAGTGAATTTATTAATCAGTTTCATATCCAACATTGATGCTTGAAACAACTACCTTTGGCAAACCTGAGGAGGATTGCCAAAGGTTAAGGTGGAATTACCAGCCATAGCTCAATGTTAAGCTATAATTCCGTGGGGCAATCGGATTCACCGAATTGTCATCATGTACATTGTAACTCAAGACATCTCCGACATTTGCCACGCGAGCCCGCAAAGACATTTTTTTATAACTATATCCGGCTGTGAAATCAGCTTGTAAATACCCGGGTAATTCGATGAGGCGGTAAGCGTCATTGGCAACCAATACGCGCGTTGACCGGCCCGCAAAGCGCTCACCGATGTACACGGTCGTTAAACCCAACTGAAATCCATTATGTCGGTATTGAACCCCTACATTGGCCGTGTGACGCGGGTTATATTTCAATAAACTACCCTCGATGTAGGTATTGCTTTTGACATATTTCGTTTCGTTGAAACTGTATCCACCTGAAAATGAAAAGCCCTTGATAGGCTTCGACATCAAGTCAAGCTCCAATCCTTCACTCTGAACTGATCCGGCCATTTCTTTGACATACGAATAGGTAGTCGCATTGAGCAAAGCATTTTGGGCCAAATTATTATTCAAAATTCGATAGGCTGTAACGTTTACAGAAACTAAGCCATCCCACATGTCATTCTTCACCCCTACTTCGTATTGGTCAATTAACGAGGGCGGCAAAGCCTGGTTGTTGATGTCAACACCCGTATTCAAGGCAAAGGAGTTCGAGTAGCTCGCAAAAATAGCATGGTTTAGGCTAGGCTTGTAAACGATTCCCAAACGAGGTGAAAAAGCTCCATCAAAATTGGATGTCGACGCTGTTTTATTTGTCGTATAATTATAAACGTCACTTAAAGTTTGTTGGTAGGAATACCGAAGTCCTGCCAAAACCTTCCACTGCTCATTGATGTGGATCAAATCCTGCGCATAAATACCCAAGCGGCGAATCGGCGCCTCCGTTTTCGTCAAAGGTGTCAGGGTGGGTTGGTCCGTGCGCAATGATTTCGACGGATTGCTATATACGTTGATTGTGTCGTAGCGATTAAATGGATTGTAGGCGTAGGTGTCCGTGTTATAAAAATCCGCATCAGCGCCAAGTAATACCTGATGTTTCATGCCCGCTAGATTCAAAGTTCCGACCAAATCAATTTGCGTTATTCCATATTGTTCTTCTACTTCCGATTTCTGCAAATTGCGGATCCACTGACCATTCGAGCTAATTAAAGAACCAGCATTCGGACGGGTATTTGAAAACAAATTACTGGTATTTTGACGCAAACCATTCATCCATTTAATCGTCCATTGGTCGTTGAATTGATGCGTCAACGTCGCGTTCAAACTACTTTGCGTAGATGTAATGTTTGACCAGGCTACACCCAAAAATCGTTCGCGGGGGATAGTTACAATCTGATAATTAATAATCCCAGCCCCGAAATCGGGCGTTCTTTGGTCGGCCAAATGATCTCCTTCTACAATCAATTCCGTTTTTTTCCCAAGCTTAAACAAAAGTGATGGATTCACGTAAACACGCTCAGAAGTCACACCGACCCGAAAGCTATTCGCTTGTTCAGCACTCGCATTCAAGCGAAAAGCGATGTTTTTGGAAATACCACCATATACATCGACTGAGGGTTTATACATCCCCCAAGAACCTGTTCGTATACTTAGCTCGCCACCAAAATTGAATTTAGGTTTTTTGGTCACCAAATTCAGCACGCCGCCCGCGGCCACATTGCCATATAAAATCGCAGCACTTCCTTTCAAAATTTCCACTTTCTCTACCCCACTCATTTCCGAAATCATGCCATTGGAATAACGCATACCGTTCTTGAAGGTATTCGAACTGGCCATCGAAAATCCACGTGCCGCAATTTCCTCCTGATAGCCACCCGTAGCGCCAAAAATATAGACGCCATTGGTATTCATTAACACATCACTCATCCGGTTGACTTGTTGGGCCTCCAACAAACTCTTATCCAAGGTCACGACACTTTGCGGCAAATCCATCGGTTTAATCGGTAATTTCCCGATGCTAATCGGCTTCTCATTCTGACTCACATAGCCCACAACGACAATTTCTTTCAAATCATTGCTTGCTTCCACGAGCTCCAAATCGATGTGGAGAGTTTTGTCAGCGATAAGGTTGACTTTTTCTTGCAAAGTTTTGTAGCCTACGAAAGAGGCTTGCAAGGTATATACACCCGGCTTTAAGCCCTGAAAATTGAAGCTACCTTCCGCATCGGAGGGCTTTCCTCGCTTCAGTTCGAGGAGTCGAACAGAAACACCCGGTACAACGTGTTGCTTGGCATCACGAACGACACCCTCCAAGGCAGCCTGTTGACCATAAACAACTGAATATGAACAAATTAATAGAAAAATTAGGCGGATCATGTACTTATATTTGTTTAGACTAATTATAAATAAAGCCCAAAACTACGTCACCCAACTTGCATTTGCAAGCTTATTTAGAATTATTTTAAATAAGTGATAAAAATCAGGAAAACCTCCCCTTTAACCTTTGGCAATCCTCCTCAGGTTTGCCAAAGGTAGTGGGGGGAAATCGAAATTTTACCGACAAATCAAGAAATCCAAATAACTGGTAAAGCTTATCAGTTTCATGGATGCATATTCTCCCACGCAGCACTACCTTTGGCAAACCTTGGAGGATTGCCAAAGGTTATTTGTCAGGAATCAAAAAAAATCCTACCTTGATTTGAAATGAAAACTTGGATCACTTGTTGTCTATTGCTTTTGGCCTACTTCACACAGGCTCAGGATTCCACCTATGTTCGCATCCAACTGAAACAAGGCAACAGCGTTCAGGGAATCCTCAAAAATCAAAACGACAAATCCATCACACTCAATATCGCCGAAACGGGTGAGATGACCATTCCCTGGGAAAATATTCAATCGGTGGACCGCATGCCGGTATCTGAGGCCTTGAATGAAAAAGGCCAGTTTAACAATCCCCAACCGACTAGATACTTTTTTGGCCCATCCGCCATCCCGCTGAAAAAAGGAGATAAGTACTACCAAAATGCCTACTTCCTGGTAAATTCTTTCCAACTAGGACTCACGGATCATTTCTCCATCGGAGCAGGTGTCGTCATCCCCTTTGCCATTTTCATCACACCGAAAATCGGCTACCAAGTGGCCAAAAACGTCCACGTAGGCGGTGGAATCATTTTCGCCAATTCACTGATCAGAGATTTCAATTTTGGTGTAGGCGCTGGTTATGGTTCCCTGACCTTAGGATCCAAAGAACACAATGTCACGCTAAACCTCGGTTTAGGAGCCGTCAAAGAGAATACCGGCTCAGGAAGCAATGATTATTCTTGGAAATTTGCCAACAAACCCATGCTCACGCTTTCGGGGATGACGCGCATCTCTAAACGTATGATGTTACTTACCGAGAATTGGTTTTTTGCGACGAAAACGGTCGACTATGATCCAATGACAGGCCAACAAATCAATTCCGCTTATGAAAACAACGGTATCCTATCCGTTGGCGCGCGTTACCTAGGTGCCCGCTATGCCATCGATTTTGGTTTCCTATCCCCTACGGTAAGTGATTTTACGGCAGTTCCCTATTTGGCCTATAATTTGAAATTTTAATTCATGCAGAAAAGTCGCATTCTTGTTTTACTAATTCTATTGACTTTTTTCGTCATTTCATTTATCTCGAACATCATGGGGCCCATCATCCCCGACTTGATTCGCAGTTTTGACCTAAACCTGACCCTCGTTTCCTTATTGCCTTTTTCTTTTTTCATCGCATACGGTGTCACATCCATTCCTGCTGGCATTTTGCTTGAAACCTACCGCGAAAAAAAAGTGATGATTTTTGCCTTTGGACTCGCCACAATTGGGTCCTTGCTTCTCGTATTATCGCCGCATTACCTGAGCGCACTGATTTCCCTTTTCCTCATAGGTAGCGGCATGGCCATGTTACAAGTAGTCATTAATCCCTTATTGCGAACGGCCGGAGGTGAAGAAAACTATGCCAATTACTCCGTTTTAGCCCAATTGATTTTTGGCTTTGCTTCTTTCTTAAGCCCGATGGTGTACCAAAAATTCATCGCGCATCCCAGCATTCAAGCCCAAACCTTTCCCTGGCTATCCTTGTATTTCCTCTTCATCGCGATCAGTCTGCTGATGATGCTCATCAGTTTCATGACCAAATTTCCCAAGGTAGATTTGGGCGATGACGAAAAACCCGGTGCTTGGGCAATTCATCTCCAACTTTTCAAAAACAAATACGTGATTCTGTATTTCATCGCCATGCTTTGCTATGTAGGAACTGAACAAGGCATCGCGACCTGGATATCGCAATTCCTACAAAGCTACCACGGCTTGGATCCACAAACCCATGGCGCGGATACCATCGCGTATTATTGGGGTCTAATGACAGCCGGCGGCATCTTGGGACTCGTATTACTGAAATTATTGGACAGTCGGGTCGTACTCACAAGCTTCACCCTGCTTGCCATGATTTCCTTGGGATTTGCCTTATACGGCGACGCGCAAACGGCCTTAATCGCCTTCCCCTTGATCGGATTTTTTGCCTCGGTGATGTACCCGATCATCTTTTCTTTGGCCTTGAACTCGGTTGCTGAAAACCATGGATCCTTCGCCGGCATCATTGTCACGGGCATTGTAGGCGGAGCCATCTTCCCCTTCATCGTGGGTGGAATAGGCGATATTTTTGGCCTAAAAACAGGTATGAGCATCCTGTTTTTCAGCATGGCCTACATTGGAAGCATTGGTCTTTGGGCCAAACCGTTGGTCTCCAACAAGCGTATAAACAACTAAAGCACTAAATCTCCCCAGCCCTTGCGGTAGGTTCGTTGCAAGAATTGATTCGCGGGTTCGTAATTCGTGACGCGCATATTCGCCCCATCCCATTTCAGCGCCTTGTAGCGACCGCTGTAGGCATAGCCTTCCATCGCGCCATATACCGGATCCATGCGTTTCACCTTCTCGCGGATGTTGAAACTGCGCAACAATAAATTACCCAATAACACGGTTTCCGTCAACGGTCCGCCATAGCCTTCAAAAGGTGAACTCACTTCCATATTGCCATACCCGGCGATACTCGCATCGATCCATTGCCACCAGTGGCCATCCATGCCACCTTTGACACGGGCATATTTTTGCGGGATTTGTTGGGCCGCTTCTTGCAATTCCTTCGAAAACAAGCGCGGATGCGAACCACCCCAGCCGCAGGCAATGACACCTTTGGTCCCCACAAATAAGGTAGATCCCTCAAAATCATTTTCACCCGGATAATCTCCCAAGGCATCATTCATATTCACTTCGGGCGCCAAAGCCTGCAAACGCTCCGGCGTAATCCCGCCATCCATCCAATACAAATCCAAATCTTTGCCATTGTTCAACGTAAAGCGATATTTCAAAGAACTCGAAATAGGCCCACTTTCCGGATAAGCAGATTCCTTAAATACACCGCTGTAAGTCGTGGAAGCACTTCCCGACACCTCATGCGGATAACCCAAATTCAATAATTTAAACGGAGGCCCCATGATGTGGCAACCCATGTCGCCTAAGGCACCTGTGCCAAAATCCCACCATCCACGCCAATTGAACGGCACGAGGTTTTCGATGTAATTCGTGTTTTGGGCGGTTCCCAACCATAAGTCCCAATTCAGTTCTTTCGGGATCCGACTGGGTGTCTTTGGCCAAGATATGCCTTGCGGCCATACAGGACGATCGGTCCAACAATACACCTTGGAAATCTCGCCAATCAAATCCGCTTCAATCCATTCCCGCATGGTTTGCATCCCTTCACAGGAAGCACCTTGGTCACCCATTTGGGTAACGACCTTATATTTAGCAGCCGCCTGCGTGATGATACGGGCTTCGTGAATATCATGCGTCAAAGGCTTTTGAAGGTACAAATGTTTCTTCATTTGCATGGCGCGTAGACCTACCACCGCATGGTTATGATCCGGAATCGCGACCGTTACGGCATCAAAATGCTGGCTTTCTTTATCAAAAAGCTCTCGCCAATCCTCATAAAACTTCGCCTTCGGGAATTGCTTACGTTTAGGAGCAGCTTGTCGCTGATCCACGTCGCATAAAAAACCGATGGTCGAATTGTTATTGGGCGTTTTGGCTAAATGCTGAATGTCATTATCCCCCTCGCCTCCGCAACCGATGGCCGCGATGACCAATTTATCACTGGGCGCCACGAAACCTTTTCCTCCCAATACATGACGGGGAACTATGAAAAATCCCGCCGAAGCTAGGGTGCTTTTTTTGATGAATTCGGAACGCTTCATTTTTTCAGGGGTCTAACAGAAACTTCTTTAAAGTACACGACATCCTCGTCTCCATGATTTTGTAAACCAAACCAACCGGAATTTGGTCGGCGCCCTGGGTAGGGCTCAAAATCAAATTTACGCGGCGGAACGGGTTCACCTTCGCGGTAATCCGTGACTAATTGATCATTCAAGTAAACAATCGTCCGAGGACCATCCAAGGTAATTAAGAGCGTATTCCACTCCGGTCCCGGTTTTCCCGGCTTGCTTTTGGGTTTTGTAAAGGCATAGAGTGTACCGCTAATGTGGTATTCGTCTTCGTTGGACGTTTCCGGATGGTTGTCGATCTGCACCTCGTAGCCATAAAATACCGGCATCCATTCCTCTTTGGGTTCTGCGGGAACGCGAATGAATACGCCCGAATTGCTATTGAAATTTTGCATTTTGTACACGACACGGATTTGGCAATTGCCCAGTTTTCCGCCGGTCCAATACAAGAGACCCATGCCACCTTTGCTGGCCAACAAGCCATTCTCAACGAAAC
>JACCDX011859485.1_pt1 | contig 26071 bp, 22 predicted proteins | sample 7449681 | NCBI WGS metagenome assembly JACCDX01 (sample SAMN15323450, study PRJNA562643) | freshwater metagenome | isolation source: river surface water | place: USA:Blue River Watershed | collected 2017-08-18
GCACGGTGGAGTCCGTCAGATCCCGCTGCCAGCGGGAGACGGGCAGTTTGTCGCTTAAGTGGCGCAGAAGTGCATTGGCAATGCCCAGATTGCCCTCGGCATTTTCAAAATCGATGGGGTTCACTTTATGCGGCATGGTGGAAGAACCCACCTCACCTTCTTTGAGCTTTTGCTTGAAGTACCCCAGAGAGATGTAGCCCCACAGGTCGCGCGAGAGATCGACCAAAATGGTGTTAAAGCGGGCCAGCGCATCAAAGTAGGCGGCCATCCAATCATGCGGCTCAATCTGAATGGTGTGGCTGGCAAACTCCAGCCCCAGTCCTTCCACTACCCGCTTTGAAAAGCCGGGCCAATCGATATCGGGTGCGGCAGATAAATGGGCGTTGTAGTTGCCCACCGCCCCGTTCATTTTTGCGCGCGGGGTGACGGCGGCGAATGCATCCCGGGCCATGCGCAGACGTTGTCGCACATTCGCTAATTCTTTTCCCAGGGTGGTGGGCGATGCCGTCTGCCCGTGGGTGCGCGAGAGCATGGGCAGGCTTGCTGTCTGCTCAATCAGCGCGCCCAAGCGGTTGATCAGGGATTGCATCGCCGGCAGGATTACTTTGGCGCGTGCATCACGCAGCATCAAGGCGTGGGACGTGTTGTTGATGTCTTCCGAGGTGCACGCAAAGTGAATGAACTCCGTAGCGGAGAGCAACTCCGGAAGATCCTTTTCTGCGGCGGCTTTTTCCTTTAACCAGTATTCCACTGCCTTGACATCGTGATTGGTCACGGACTCGATGTCCTTGATGCGCTGGGCATCGTGTGCTGAGAAATCGGTGACCCAAGCCTTTAGTCGAGCGCGTACTGCGGATGAAAACGCGGGGAGCTCTTTGAGACCGAGATCGGATAGCCCTATGAGCCATGCGACTTCTACCTCCACGCGGTGCTTCATGAATCCGGATTCGGACAGGAAAGGCCGCAGGCCCTCTACTTTTGCGGCATAGCGCCCATCCAGCGGCGAGAGAGCAGAGAGAGCAGTCGGAAGAGTCATGGCTTTATTTTATACTTTGCGGCCCATCAGAAAGGGATCTCTTATGAAATTGATCGGTTCGCTGACCAGCCCCTATGTGCGCAAAGTGCGCGTGGTGCTCTGCGAGAAAAAAATGGATGTGCCATTGGTCAAAGAAGATGTCTGGTCACCGCAGACCACCATTGGCGAGTCGAACCCCTTAGGTAAGGTCCCGGTGCTGGTGTTAGATGATGGCACCTGCATTTATGACTCACGGGTGATAGTGGAGTATCTGGATGCCCGTGCGCCCATTCACCGATTGATCCCGGAAAACGGACGCGAACGCACCGAGGTCAAAGTCTGGGAAGTCTTGGCCGATGGCTGCCAGGATGCGGCCGTGGCCATTTTGCTGGAGCGCAAGCGCGCTCAAGAAGCTCAGTCCCAAGACTGGATCGCCCGTCAGGCCAGGAAAGTGGATGCGGCGTTAGCATCGATGTCGCGCAGTCTTGGCAAGAACCCATGGTGCTACGGCAATAAATTCTCTTTGGCCGATATTGCTGTGGGCGTATCGCTGGGGTATCTGTCGTTCCGTTTCCCGGAAAACAACTGGCCCACGACCTATCCCAACCTTCGTGCGCTTTACGACAAGCTGATGGAACGAGACTCCTTTGCTTCCTCCTCACCGATGATTTAACTTTACACTCTGCTACTATAAATCCCGCGACAGCGTCGAACGAGCATGCACAGTAACTACCAAAAAATATTGACCGAGGCGCTGCATGCTTTTCAGGCAGGTCATCTACCCGTCGCGGAGTCGAAGGCGGGTGAAGCGCTGCTCATTCAGCCGCGATCCTCGGATGCATTGCATCTCCTTGGGGTTATTCGTGGACTCCAGAAGAACCATTCGGAAGCAGAAAATTTACTGAGAAAGGCGGCTCAGTATGATTCGAAGAATAACTTTATATGCTTCAATCTTGCAAAAGCGCTGAGCGATCAAGGTAAGAATTCACAGGCGATCGAATGGCATAAAAAAGCATTGAAGCTCGCCCCGAAACACGATATGGCATGGCTTAATTATGGGAAGTCGCTTTATGAACTTGGAGATATTTCGGAAGCAATCAAGGCTTTTGAACAAGCGAGAGCGGTAAATAGTTTCCTAGCCGAAGCCTATGCAAATATCGCAATATGCTTCGCTCGCAAGGAACGTTTTGTCGAAGCCTTACAACAGTACGATCGCGCGATAAATTTAAAACCAAAAATTGCTCTATTTTGGAATGGTCGGGGTGACGTGCTAGGAAAACTTGAGCGTTATGAAGAAGCGTTATCGAATTATCGCATTGCGATAGAGTTAGACTCAAATGATGTTTCAGCACTAAATAGCCAAGGTATCGTTTTAAATAGTCTTAGACGTTACGAGGAATCTTTAGCGTCATTCGATCGCGTGGTGTCTCTTGATCCACGATTTGCCGAGGGGTGGTCTAATCGCGGAAATGTTCTTATTAATTTGAGGCGTTATCAAGCCGCTTTGGAAAGCTGTAATCGCGCAATTAGTATAGATCCCGGTTACGTTGAAGCGTGGAGCAATCGGGGTAATTCATTATCTAATCTAAATAGATTTGAGGAATCGATTGATAGTTATGAGCAGGCCCTAAAAATAAACCCCGAATATGCAGAAGTTCGCTACAACCAGGGACTAGCACAACTTCTAAATTATCAGTTTGAAGATGGATTCAGAAATTGTCTATGGCGTTGGAAAAAAAAGCAGTTTATTACCCAACCTTTAGAGACAGATATTCCGAAGTGCGAACAAGGAGAACTCAACGGCGAAGTCCTTTTTTGGGCTGAGCAAGGTTTGGGAGATGAAATCTTTTATTCGGGTTTGCTTCCGCTAGCACTCGCTAGCGAGTTGAAGTTGACGCTTGCGCTGGACGAACGGCTTCATTCAATCTATCGCCGATCATTCCCGAGCATCCGCCTCCTTAACCGAAAAAATTTATCACAAAATATCTCTGGAAAGATTTTTGATCGACAGGCCCCAATCGGAGACTTAGGTTATTTGCTGAATCTTAACAAGAATAAAATTGAGCAGACAAGACAACCGTTCTTGGTTCCGGATTGGGAAAGAGTGAAGAATTTAAAATTAGCTCCAGCGTTTAACCAAGGTAAACCAGTTTGCGGTGTCGCATGGCGAAGCCAAAACAAAGACTTTGGCGCAGAGAAGAGTGCCCAATTAATTGATTTCTCTAGCCTATTGACCGGACAGGATTTTACATTTGTCAATCTACAGTACGGCAATGTAGATCAGGAGCTAGAGGGAGTTCGGCAGCAGCTCGGCGTTTGTGTCAATAAAATTGAGGGATTAGATTTGTTTGACGATATCGAGGGGGTGTTAGCACTCATCGAAGCGTGCGATTTTATGATTACCACTAGTAATGTGACCGCTCATCTCGCTGGATCAATCGGCAAGCGTGGTTGTGTACTTGTTCCAAAGGGGCGGGGCCGCATTTGGTATTGGCACCATAATGACGAGTACAGTCTCTGGTATCCAAACCTTAGGATCTTTTATCAAGCGCACGAAAGCGACTGGCAGGATAGTGTGGATATCGCGGCTCGATGGTTATATGACAATTTCAGAAACGCGTAGACATTAAGCCCTATTTCTTGTAATTACGGTGATTTTTTGGCGTAGAGGAAAAACTATGATTCGGCTTGCGGTTGGTTTTGATCAGAGAGAGGCGGTCGCTTTTCACACATTTGTGCAAAGTGTTTTAGAGAAAGCTTCGCAGCCGGTATCGTTCACGCCTCTTGCGCTATCTCTGCTGCCTGGTTATCAAGAGACTCACACTGATGGAAGCAATGCATTCATTTACTCTCGTTTTTTAACGCCGTGGCTATTTGAGTTCGATGGCTGGGCTATTTTTTTTGACGGAGATATGATTTGTCTACACGATATCGTGGCCCTCTGGGATTTAAGAGACAAATCAAAAGCAGTGCAGGTGGTTCAGCATGATTATAAGACGAAGGCGCATCAAAAATATCTGGGCAATAAAAATGCGGATTATCCTCGTAAAAACTGGTCGAGCGTAATACTTTGGAATTGTGGACATCCTAAACACAAAAGTTTGACTCCCGATTTTGTGATGAAACAAACAGGGGCGTTTTTGCATCGTTTCTCGTGGTTGGAGGATCATGAGATTGGAGCTTTGCCCAGAGAGTGGAACTGGCTAACAACCGAGTACCCTGATAATTACAACGCACATTTGCTTCACTACACATTGGGTACACCTTGCTTCAAAGACTACCAAAACTGTCAGATGAGCGATATGTGGCACAAGACTCACGCGCGTGCGAATCAGGGGGTAGGTGTTTAGCGGTTCTTATTTGTCAATAACTCCGCCGCCCAAGCATATTGGGCCCTCATAGAGCACCGCCGATTGGCCCGGTGTCACGGCCCATTGGGGCTCTTGAAACTCAAGGGTGAACCCGTGGATAGACGTTTCTTCAAAGCGGCATAACGCATCGGGCTGACGGTAACGGGTTTTAGCTGCAAGCGATCTGGTGCCCGTGGGCGCACCGCCTATCCAACTGACCTCGATTGCGGTTAATTGGCGCGACAACAATGCAGGGTGGTTATGGCCTTGTACCACTACCAAGGTGTTGGACTCCACCTGTTTTTCCACTACGAACCACGGTTGCCCATCGCCGGATTTTTCGCCGCCAATCCCTAAGCCTTGGCGTTGACCAAGCGTATAAAACGCAAGGCCCATGTGGCGACCCACCTCTCGACCTTCAGGCGTTTTCATGGGGCCGGGCTGACTGGGCAGGTAGCGGTTCAGAAACTCCCGAAACGGCCGCTCGCCGATAAAACAAATACCGGTGGAATCTTTCTTTGCGGCGTTCGGCAGTCCAATTTTTCTGGCTAAGTCTCGCACCTGCGGTTTGGTCAGGTCACCGATGGGGAAAATAGTTTTCTGCAGCTGCGCTTGATTTAAGCGATGCAGGAAATAGGTTTGATCTTTGGCGTTATCCACGCCGCGCCATAATTCCACCTGACCAGATCCCAGGGGGTGTACCTGTGCATAGTGACCCGTGGCGATGCAGTTCGCACCTTGAGCGATCGCATGATCCAGAAATGCTTTAAATTTAATCTCGGTATTGCACAGCACATCGGGATTGGGGGTGCGACCGGCCTGATACTCCCGCAGAAAATCAGCGAACACCCGATCTTTGTATTCGGCGGCAAAGTTCACCGCCTGCAACTCAATGCCAATGACTTCGGCCGCTGCCGCGGCGTCTAAGAAATCCTGGCGAGTGGAACAGTAGTCGCTGTCATCGTCGTCTTCCCAGTTCTTCATGAAGAGACCGGTCACCTCCAGCCCCGCTTCTTTGCAGCGCCAGGCGGCGACCGAGGAGTCCACGCCTCCGGACATGCCTAGGACCACGCGTTTTCGGCCACGCAATGCGGCGGCCCAATCCAGGGGAACATGATTCGGGTTCATGAGGGGGATTTTAGTGATTTGATGCAATGCGAGAGTCTGCCCTCTCAGGTACCATTGTGCTCTTCGTTATTCCATACTTCTTACGCAGGAGAGTTGCGAATGCATCTTGGCATTCCCAAGGAGTCATTGCCGGGTGAAACCCGGGTGGCGGCCACGCCAGAAACGGTCAAAAAATACGTCACGGCCGGTCATACGGTGACCATTGCCCGCGGGGCCGGCGCAAGCGCGAACTTTACCGACCAGGCGTTTGAAGCGGTGGGGGCCAAATTGGGGTCCCAGGCCGATGCCCTGGCTGCGGATCTGGTGCTCAAGGTACGCATTCCTTCGGAAGAAGAAGCCAGGCAGATGAAAAAAGGGGCGGTGCTCCTGGGCATGCTGAACCCCTTTGACCGGGCGGGTCTAGAGCGCCTGGCCGGCGCTGGCCTGACCGCGTTTGCCATGGAGGCCGCACCCCGCACCACCCGTGCCCAGAGCCTGGATGTGCTCTCTTCTCAGGCGAACCTGGCGGGTTACAAGGCCGTGATGCTCGCCGCTGATGCCTACCCCCGCATCTTCCCCATGCTGATGACGGCGGCCGGTACGGTCAAAGCCGCCCGGGTGGTGATCCTGGGGGCGGGGGTGGCAGGACTGCAGGCCATTGCTACGGCTAAGCGCTTGGGCGCCGTGGTGGAAGCATCGGATGTGCGTCCGGCTGTGAAGGAGCAGATCGAGTCCTTGGGCGCCAAGTTCATTGATGTGCCGTTTGAGACCGATGAAGAGCGCGAGATCGCCCAAGGGGTGGGCGGCTATGCACGCCCCATGCCGGAGGCCTGGATGAAGCGCCAGTCGGCTGAAGTGGCCAGGCGGATTGCGGCCGCCGATATCGTGATCTCAACCGCACTCATTCCGGGCCGTAAGGCCCCCACATTGATTACCGAGGACATGGTGCAGTCCATGAAACCGGGCTCAGTGATTGTGGATATGGCGGTGGAGCAGGGCGGGAACTGCCCCTTGTCGGAACTTGGCAAAACGGTGGTCAAGCATGGCGTGATCATTGTGGGGCAGCCCAATATCGCAGCCCTAGTGCCCACGGATGCCAGTGCGCTTTATGCCCGCAACCTGATGGATTTCCTGAAACTGGTGATCACCAAGGAAGGAAACTTTCACATCCCGGCCGACGATGACATTGTCATCGCCACGTTGGTGACCAAAGACGGCGCTGTGCTGCGCAATTAATTTAAGAATATTTAATTCCAAGAGAGTGATGCCATGGAAGCAATCAGTCCAACCCTGGTAAACCTGATCATTTTTGTGCTTGCCATCTACGTGGGCTATCACGTGGTGTGGAACGTGACCCCTGCCCTGCATACGCCGCTGATGGCGGTGACCAATGCCATCTCCGCGATTGTGATCGTGGGGGCCATGCTGGCGGCTGCGTTAACGGAGACCACCTTGGGCATGTCCATGGGTGTTCTGGCCGTGGCCTTGGCCGCAGTGAACGTATTCGGTGGGTTCTTGGTGACCCGTCGCATGCTCGAGATGTTCAAGAAGAAAGAGAAAAAAGTACCGGTAGCCGCAAAGGAGGGCGCATAAATGAGCCTTTCTATGAATACCGTCACGCTGCTATACCTCATTGCATCGGTCTGCTTCATTCAGGCCTTAAAGGGGCTATCGCACCCCACCACGTCGATCAAAGGAAATCTCTTTGGTATGACCGGTATGGCCATTGCCATTTTTACGACCGTGGGCCTGATCTCGGCCATGGCGCAAAGTGTATTGGGGGGTAGCGTCTCCCTAAGCAAAGGACTGTTGCTGGTGGCCGTTGGGTTAATAGTGGGCGGTGCCATTGGCGCCACGATGGCCAGGCGGGTCGAGATGACCAAAATGCCGGAGTTAGTCGCCTTTATGCACTCCATGATTGGCTTATCGGCCGTATTTATCGCGATTGCCGCAGTAGCAGAACCCTATGCACTCAACATCACTCAAAAGGGTGCGCCTATCCCGGCGGGTAACCGACTGGAGTTGTTCTTAGGCGCAGCGATCGGTGCAATCACCTTCAGTGGCTCGGTGATTGCCTTTGGCAAGCTTTCCGGTAAGTACAAATTCCGTTTGTTCCAAGGAGCGCCAGTGGTTTTCTCAGGGCAGCACATGCTGAACCTGATTCTCGGTATTACCACTATCGGTCTAGGCTTGGTGTTTATGTTCACCGAAAACTGGACAGCGTTTTTCGTGATGCTTGCACTCTCTTTTGTACTGGGTGTTTTGATCATTATCCCGATCGGGGGTGCTGATATGCCGGTCGTGGTCTCGATGCTTAATAGTTATTCGGGCTGGGCTGCGGCGGGCATTGGCTTTAGCCTGAATAACTCCATGCTGATCATCGCCGGTTCGCTTGTAGGCTCAAGCGGAGCGATTCTGTCTTACATCATGTGTAAGGCCATGAACCGCTCATTTTTTAACGTGATTCTGGGCGGCTTTGGTGGCGAGGCCGGTGCCGTGGTTCAAGGCAGTGGCGAACAGCGGCCCGTGAAAAGCGGTTCGCCTGACGATGCTGCTTTTATGCTGGCTAATGCCGACACGGTGATCATCGTTCCTGGTTATGGACTAGCGGTCGCCCGAGCGCAGCACGCATTGAAGGAGTTGACCGAAAAGCTAACCCATAAGGGCATCGACGTGAAATACGCCATCCACCCGGTGGCAGGCCGTATGCCCGGTCATATGAACGTGTTACTGGCCGAGGCCGAAGTGCCCTATGACCAGGTCTTTGAGATGGAAGACATCAATTCCGAGTTTGGCCAGACGGATGTAGTGCTGGTGTTGGGCGCCAATGACGTGGTTAACCCTGCAGCCAGAACCCCAGGGTCTCCTATCTTCGGTATGCCTATTCTGGAGGCATACAAAGCTAAAACGGTGATTGTGAATAAGCGCTCTATGGCAGCAGGCTATGCAGGTTTGGATAACGATTTGTTTTACATGAACCAGACTATGATGGTTTTCGGGGATGCGAAGAAGGTCGTTGAGGATATGGTGAAGGCCGTCGAGTGACGCAAACATCGACCAACTATTTATACCCAAAACGCCATCTCTTCGGAATGGCGTTTTATTTTTTGTTGGTCGCCATCGGCCGCTATTTAAGTTCAGAGATCGTCGAGTGGGACGATGCAGAGCAGTTATTACATTCTCAATTCTTGCTTTTTGGGTATGGGCCACAACCCCCGTTATATGACTGGATTGCCAATGTGCTGATGAGAATTAACGGTTTCAGTATATTGCCTCTTTTACTTCTCAAGGCCATGCTGCTTTTCGCTATTTTTTTTAGCGTATACCGCAGTTTTTTCTACATAACAAAGCGGCCCGATCTGGCAATACTTGCTGCATACGCCACCTTCATGCCCGCTCAACTCGCCTGGGAGGCTCAACGAACCTTAACGCATACTGTATTGGCGACAACATGTATAGCGATGACATTTGCATTGATCACGGGCATACTTTTTTCAGACTCAAGCTCTAAGAAAAAAGCCACTCTTCGAAATGTCTTTCTGGCTATAACGATTGGTCTAGGCTTACTCTCGAAATACAGTACTGGCCTTATATTTTTTTTCCTGTTTTTCGCTATCTATCTAGAACCATCCCTTCGGCGAAAGCTTTTCACGCGTGCTTTTTTTTATTCGCTGTGCATTACGTTTCTAATCGTAATCCCTCACGGAATCTGGTTTCTAGATCATTTCAATGTCGCGACCGACGCGACCCTGAACAAACTCTCAAGGCCGATACAGGAATCGATGATCCAATCATGGATAAACGCATTGATCAACTTAGTTCGTAGCTTTATTGGATTCTTTGCGTTACCGCTATTTCTTGGTGCGGTGATTTTTACTACAATCCGAGTTTATAGTCGTTTTATGCCGAGCTTAAATAGTATCGACAAGACAAATCTAGAGTCTCGGCTGGGTTATAGCGCTGTGAGCAAGACGTTTTTGCCATATATACTGCAATTTGCCGTGCTTTGTCTCATTTTGGTTTTTGGAATCGGAACAGCAGAGTTCAAAGATCGTTGGTTCACCCCATTTTTATTTCTCGTTATGCCATTTTCAATGGTCGCGCTTTTGCAACGAGAGAAGCATATTCGCATTGCTATTAAAACGATTCAGTTTGCACTTTTACTGTGTGCGATTTTGTTCGTTTTTCGTCCGTATTTAATCGGTATCTTCAACAAACCTAGCTATCTAAATCTTCCGGTCGAATCCCTTGCCTCTAAGATTCAATTAGTCTTCAGAGAGGGCGCGGTGGTATTGGTCAACGATAATAGGTTGGCGGGCAGCGCGAGGCTACGACTACCAAAGAGGGTCACTGTGCTGTACGCGGACGCACCGATAAACAAACTGATCGAACTAGAGACTTGTCAGGTTGGGCTCGTGACACTTTCCGATAATTACCTACGCAAAGATTACTTTTCAGATGAGTTACTGTCTAAGGCTCGTGGGATCATAAGAGCGCACTATTTAACTGTAGTCCAAAGCGATCCTGTGTTAGCGCACTCCTTAGACGTAAGTCTAGAAACGATTGCTATTCAAGAAAATGCTCGATACACAACCGACAAGATCTACCTGACTATCAATATAATTACAGATAATACGTGTCGTAACTAACTTTCAAGTAAAAATGTTTCTTCAATTATTAGACTCTCAACCTAGCAAGATAATCTCATGCCCCCCTAAAAAAATACAGATCGTTTGTCCCGGTAATATGGTTACTGGGGGTACGGAGTCCTTGCACCTACTGGCTAGTGTAATGCAGAGCCTACGACTTGAAGCATCCATTGTTTATTATCCATTTCAAAAAACCTTCGAAACTCCGAATGCATACTCAGCGTACAGGGTAAAGGTAACTCGTTTTCAGGATATAGAAGATACCCTGACTATTTTTCCAGAAATCCTTTTAATGCGTGCGTTAAAAGTCTCTAGTTCTGTATCTGCCATCTGGTGGCTGTCTGTTGATAACTTTTTAAAACGTAAGTATAAAAATAGTTTGCTCAATACTATAGTATATCTCGCTGAGGTCTTGCGAGGAAATCGACCAATATTTATTAATTCAACGCTAAAACATTTGGTGCATTTTTCTAAGGCCGAATATGATAAGGAGTTTCTAGCCGCACGGGGCGTTTCAGCATTTAATCTAACAGGTCCGCTAAATCCAGAATTTCTTGCGTTGCGCCTGATTAATTCTGATCTATATAATAGGAAAAATACGATACTTTACTATCCTCGAAAAGGCCATCACGCTGTCGACAGGCTTATCAAGGCACATCCACGACTAAGTTTTCAGCCACTAGAGAGGTTGAGTCGGAGGGATTTGATACAAACCTTCAAGTCTTCTAAGATTTTTGTAGATTTTGGGCATCATCCTGGGAGGGAACGTATGACTAGAGAGGCTGCGATTTGCGGTTGTTGTGTAATTACCAATCGTCGCGGATCTGCTAGAAACTCGGTAGATGTGCCCATTCCTGAGAGATTTAAGTTAGACGATCAACATTGTTTATTTCCGGATTTGTTTGCTGATCGTGTGTATGAGATTTTTAATGGTTTTGATGTGATATCACAAGAATATGATCCATATAGAAAAATCATTCTCAGTGAATTAAAGAATCTCGAAACTGAAATTAGAACCTTGTTTCAAATATAGAACGCTGACGCGAGCCATGATTTGAGCACTCTATTTTCTCCACTTTGGAAAGTTAAACGAGAATGGTCGCGGTTGCTCCGTAGAGCGTTGTACGTCTCAGAAGTAATTACGGATCCGATTCGAAGGTGGCGGTATGAGCGGCGTAGAGAATTAGATGTATCGGTTCTCGACGGTCACCATCGCTTGTCCGAAAAAATTGCAGTATATGTGCTCTGGCAACCAGACGAAATTTTAAAGAGTTCCTATGAAACCCTTAAGTTCTTGTTTGAGAAGGATTTCTCGGTAATTGTTGTTTCTAATACGCGATTAGATAGTCGTGACCGAGATCAATTCTTGAAGTTGTGCGCTCTTTTAATTGAGCGCCCCAATTGGGGCTATGATTTCGGGGCTTATCAAGAAGGAATTTTGACCGCGTTTCGGCGCGCTATAAACATCAGTGAGTTGTTGCTCTTAAATGATAGCGTTTGGTTCCCGATTTTTCCGGATACCAACCTAATTGAGTCACTTCGCTCAAGCGAATCTGACATCGTAGGCCCGATTTTTTATCGTCATCCGTCGGATCCCGAAAAAGATTACTTGCAGTCTTATATGCTTTTTATAAAGAAAGAGGTCTTACAAAGTAGGGCGTTTCGAGTCTTTTGGGAGTCTTATAAGGCAGCTAGTAATAAGGAAAAGACTGTGAGGCGCGGTGAGCGCGGTTTTTCGCAAAATATGTCTATCGCTGGTTTTCAGATGGGTAGTATTTACTCGTTCGAGGATGTACTCAAGACCGCTAATGGAATTGATGAAAACGACTTTGCGCGAATTCTAGATCACGAGCTAAAGATTAATCAAAAAATCAGGAAATTTATTTATTCGCGACACGGAAGTCAAGATGTACGCATAGCTGATCTCGAGACAGCGATAACGGATCTGTTATCGTGTTCGTATTGGTCGAGGTATCTGTTAAAGACGCACCCACGATTGACTAATTTTGGGTTCGGAATGCCCTTTATAAAAAAGGATCGATCACTGCCTTATCGGCTCGTTCGTCGAGAGTTTGTGAGGCTTCAACGGAGCTCAAGCAGAGTCATTAGCGATTGTTTGTTGGCAGAGGTTAAAAAGTGTATTTAAAGCTACGAAAAAAAACCCAGCCGATAGACGGCTAGGTTTTTTCCCGACCAAAATAAAACTATCGGTTAAGAGCTCAATACTTATCAGAACGAATGGCGAGCACCAACCGCATACATCGTTGCTTTCAAAGTGTCCGCCCCGTCGTCCGCGCGGACGTTACCGTATACGGCGTACAGGTTCGAGCGTTTAGACAAGTTGTAGACATAACCTAACTGATAGCCACGGAATTTTTCCTTGTCATTTGCGACGCCCGCAAGACCGTCTGCATCAACCAAGGTTGTCTTTCCCGTGCCGTATGACGCAAATACCGATGAGGCCCCAAATGGAGCGGTTATACCGATATTTGTCGCCGTGCGCTTTTTCTCGTCGAAATCTACGCCATCATCCGCACCAGTTGCCTTCGTGATGAGGTAATTCGCGAAAATTTTTGCGGCACCGAGGTCATAAGATGCACCGAGAGCGGTCTCAGATTGCTTAATATCTACTTCATTGTTGCCGGCAGGCGTGCGACCCATGAGCCCAAAGGAGGCGGCGGTCGTAAGCGTTGCGGTGACTTTGATCGTAGTCATGCTACCTGCAATCGCGAGCGGACCTGATGTGTACCGTACAGCTAACCCTTGCACACGAGTGTCCGCGTCGATATTTGCAATATCCTCCGATGCTACCTTCGTCCTAGAGACCAGACCGGAAATCGTTACCCCGTTTAAATTTGGGGACGTGTAAACCATGGCGTTGTTGGCACGAATGAGGTAAGCACTGTTTCCGTAGAAAGGCGTTTCGCGAAAGTCTGTTGTACTGTTACCGCCTGTATAGGTGGTCGAGCCGATCACGTTGTTCGCGCCACCTGCTTCAGAGCCGGCGATGACGCCGTGAGTGAGTGACAATTGACGGCCGACGGTTACTTGTCCGAAGGCACCCTTCAATCCTGCGAAAGTTTGACGGTTATCAAAAGTGGCGCTGTTCACGTCGTTGCTTGATCCAGAGAAACTCGGATCGGTGATCTTCAAGCCAAACTCTGCTGTGTAGATTGCCGCCATTCCCCCACCTAAATCTTCCGAACCGGTTACGCCGAGACGGGAAGAAGACATATTCCCTGCGTTGATCGAGGACTTTTTGACTTCTGCGTCTGCTGCACCTGCGGAGTAAGTGCCGACAAGCTTCGCACTGTTATAGCCCACGTCCAAGATACCGTACATCGTAGCGTTTTGAGCCATGGCAGGCGCTGCAAATGCAGCAACAACTGCTGTGGCAATAAGGTGCTTCTTCATTAGTAGTTCTCCTAAGAGTAAAAAAACCAAGCCCCTTGATTCGAGGCGGCCAATAAACGCCCCCAATTCAAGCGGGGGGTGACAAGAGTTTGAGGTAGCAGCAGCTGAATGACTAGGGTTTCGGCCACCCATTCCATCGACCTGTGGCTAAAAAACGACATTTAATTTTTTGAGAGATCGGCCTCACGAAACGGAGGGAAACCAGTCCATTGTAAGTGAGTGGACACTATACATGTCCTATCTCGCATAAGGGGACCTAGATCTTCAATGACTCTCGCCGCCGTTGGACTATCTAAGGCGCTGGTAGGCTCATCCAACAGCAGAATCGGCGAAGATCTGAGAACTGCTCTCGCGATAGAGACTCTTTGCCGCTGGCCGCCGGAGAGTGATGAACCTAACTCGTTGATTGGGGCGTCCAATCCGAGCGGCTGTGAACGCACAAACTCATCAATTCCCGCCAAGGTGAGCGCCCGCCAGAGCTCGGCATCAGATGAATCTTTCGCGACGCACAAATTTTCACGAATGCTGCCCTTGAACAAAATAGTGTCCTGGCTAACAAGTGACATCTGTGAACGAAGTTGGTGAATATCCCAATCAGATACTGGTACCCCGTCAATGAAAATTTTCCCAGACTCGGCTTCGTAAAACCCTGCGATCAGGTTGAGAATCGTGGACTTACCAGAACCAGACTCTCCGCGAAGTATCAACGTCTCCCCAGGCTCAAGGTGAAAAGAAAAATCATTCAAAATGGGACTAGACTGCCCCGGGTAAGCGAACGTTACCCTTCGAAACTCAATCTCGCCGCGCACGTGAGTGGGCGAATGTAAACCACTTAATCGATGTGACACCCTACTCTTGGATGAAACCTCAAGTGGCAAATCTAAAAACTCTCGAAGAGACTGTGCCGCAGCCATCCCCCTTTGCAAAATAACATTGACGTTCGTGAGACGCCGAATTGGCTCGAAAACCATTGCCATCGCCGTGATAAACGACACAAACTCGCCAGGCGACAATAAATCTCGTGAACTTAGAAACGAAGCGAAAAAAATAACACCGGACACCGAAAGAGCGGCGAAAATCTGTACGAGCGGAACATTGGCTGCCTGCGAGTGCGCAATTCGGATCTGCTCCGCTCGAACCTCCTCGTTAACAGTCGAAAACTTCGCTAATCGCTGATCGATGGCATCAAATATCTTTAACTCTTTTAGTCCCCGCAACGATTCAGTGATGATCAAGTTGAGGCGTCCAATGAGCTCTTGCAAGTTTGTGTTCGCCCGGCGAATTCGTATCGACGTTCTTCGAATGGCCAAAATCACTATAGGGGCGGTCACCATGACCATGATGGCTAATGACCACGAGGTATAAAACAAAAAACCAAATAGCCCAACCAAAATAAGGGAGTCGCGCAGTATGACGAGCCAGCCGGCAGAAATAGTGTCAGCGATCATTCCTGTGTCGTAAGTTATTTTGCTCAGCATCGCACCAGAACCTTGTGATTCAAGATATGTGATGGGCAGACTAAGCTCATGTACGTATACCCTGCGACGTAATTCGGAAACAACATGGTGCGCCAGCGTTTGGCTTGATACATTGGATATGTATTCGGCGAGTCCTTTGCACAAAAAAACAAGCATGATTCCAAGCGGAATCTGCCACATCGCGCTTGGATCTTTCTGAATGAGACTGTCGTCAATCAACGGCCGCATCAGAGCCGGCAAAACAGGCTCTAAGCTCGCAACAAGAAGAACTCCACATATCGAGAGAAGGACCTTGCGCCAGTGCGGTCTCACCTGTACCCAAAGCCAGTAAACCGAAGAAGCATCAGAATTTAAAGACATTACTCTCTTCGCAAAATGACATCAACAAAGAATAAGGACCATCTCTTCGGCTTGAAGTCACGCACTATCCGGTCACGGTCATAGTCGGTCTCAATCCAGTCCATGAAGCTCTGGTCTTTCTGATGCTCCTTCAGATAGCAGTCGAAAACGAAATCGAGAATCCCAGTTTTGGCGGATTTAAAGTGACCGTATTTCCAGTGAAGCTCTTCAATAGCTTGTTCGATGGGATGGCCCAGTCGGAAATGTCTGAACAGCACTGCGAATAACCCTACCCGATCCGCTCCCGACTTGCAATGCGCGAGCGCGGGGAGTTCCAACGACTCAATGACTTTTTTTAGCTCACGAAAAGTCTCTCGCTTTGGCGCATCACGCGATAAAACACGTGCATAGATCAACTTGATTCCTTCCTGTTGACAGGCTTGCTCCTCGAGTCTTTGCCATGCTGCGTTGGGATTGTCGCCCCTCAGATTAACGATTGTTCTAATGTTTAGACTGCGCCTGTAAGCACGTATTCTTGCAGGGCTGGGTTGATTAGCGCGAAAGAAAAAACCGCCCAAACAGTGGAGATTAGCGTAAGGAGCACGTAGAATACCGTGATCGATAAACCAGAGATACAAGTACGCTTTCAGCCGCTCCCACTGGGACAAACGTCTTTCCGAACGAATACTACTTAGGTTTTTATTGATCATTTACGACTTTTAATTTTACTCTGCAGTTTCGATTCTAGCCTTGAAACAAGTAGTTTTGTTTTCCAAGCCCTCACTTCGGGCACAGACAATCCTCCTGACGCTTGCAGTGTTTGGGGTCTTGCTTTGGGATTTGGGTGCTACACCACTAACAGATGTCGATGAAGGAGCGTTCGCAGAGGCGACCCGTGAAATGTGGGTTCGGGGTGATTTTATATCGCCATGGTTGCTCGATAAGCCGCGATTCGATAAGCCCATTTTGATTCACTGGATGCAGATGGTGTCTATGGGCGTTTTTGGATTCAACTCGTTTGGCGCAAGACTTCCGTCTGCGATTGCAGGGGTATTTTGGATTTTGGCAATTGGTCTGTGGGCGAAGACTATTGCTAAAAACATCGCTCTGCCAGTTCATCCCGAGCGCATATTTTGTTGGGCGCTAGTCATTTCGGCCTTCTCAATTGCGATTCCGGTTATGTCACGTAGCGCGACTGCAGACGCAACATTAAACGCTTTAATTTGTTGGGCTATTTACTTTTGCTACCGTGTACTTACGACAGGAGATGCCCGACAGGCAGTGCGCCTGACCCGCTGCGCAGCCGTCTGTATAGGCTTCGGTATTCTCACAAAAGGACCAATCGCGATTCTTATTCCTGCTGCAACGCTGTTACTGGGGGTGGTTGCGCTTAAAGCGCAGAATGCGTATTCGAAGTTGAAAATGATGTTTTTGGAGCCCTGGAGCTGGGGCCTTGCTTTGCTTATTCCGGCGCCGTGGTATTGGCTACAATATCAAGCGCAAGGCGAGGATTTTATTCGAGGATTTTTGGGTACGCACAACATTGGACGGTTCGTCGATACCATGCACGGATTCTCCGGTGGTGCGTGGTATTACCCAGCGTGGATGTTGATCGCACTTCTACCATTTTCCCTGTTGGTGATGAGTATTTTCACGGGGATTCGTACGCACGCAGTCATCTTAAACCGCCACTTATGGATGTGTTGGGGGAATGCCCTCTTCGTTGTTGGTTTTTTCTCTATTTCGGCTACGAAACTACCGCATTATGGGTTTTATGGATTACCAGGAGTTATTGTTCTAATGGCGATCTACATCGCATCTCTCGATTATTACCATGATGAGCCTACTGAAAAACAGCCAATCGAAAAGCGAAAACGTGTCATTAGTTTTCCGCTTATGCGTTTAAGTCTGGCTGCTGTACTTGTAGCTTTAATCATTCTCCCATGGGTTTTAGAGTCAGCGTCAACAGCCATTCGGGATCCATACATCAGCCTAGTTGTGACAGAAATGTCCACCCTTCTTTTTTTAAAAATAGAATATATAATAGGTTTGGGATTCGTTGGACTCCTAGTGGCTTTTAAACGGAGTGTGTTCGCGGCGCTTGCTATTTCCGGTTTTATTTTTTCTGTGCTGATGCAATTTTTCGTCGTTAAATCAGGAATCGAGGCATATAGAGGACCCATCAGAGATTTATCGCGGGAAATCGATCGCTTGCAGATAGATGTCTCATCTTGGCGTATGTCTTCTCCAAGCCTTTCTTTTCAGTTGGATCGAGTTGTACCTGAGTTCGATGGCGATGGAAATCGTAATGTGGTGATTTTATTGAAAGACAAAGCTCGTCTATCAGAATGGGTTTTTCGGCAGACGGGAGTGCAGGCTCAAATTACTTTATTGTGGGAGCACCGTGGTGTCGCGTTGGTCCGAGTCGATTAGAGTTAAAGCGTTTGTGCCACTATTTCTTTTCGCCAGTTCGGGCATGCTGATTTTGCCGAAAGGCCACTACTTTTTGGCGGTATTGTTCGCGTGCATTGGTGTTTTAATTTTCCTTCAGGGGAAAGCGCGCTATTTTTCAGACCCAAATTTTCAGAAATTTCTATTGTGTTCGGTAATTCTTGTGCTTGTGCACGGTTTGATAATGCTCCATCATGGGGAACGATTTCTTCGATTCGGATATCTGCTGCCTTTCGCGCTCGCTCCGATTGTACTTGTCGGGATGTTGTCTAGCCCTCTCTCACCGGCCCTTTTTGTGCTTGGTTGCTCATTAGCCGCTTTGTTTACTGGAATTCACACCCTTGTAGAGGTCATTAATGGCGGGTTGCGAGCCGCGGGGAGTATTCACAATCCGATCAGTTTCGGTGGCTCAGCGCTTGTGCTCGCGACCGTGAGTGGAATGGCGTGTGGTGTGAATAATCTTTGTAGGTATTACCGAATATTTTTCCATGTCGCGTGCCTTTTTGGACTTATCGGCTGTATCGGTTCGGGGTCGAAGGGTCCCTGGTTAGCGTTGCCTATCGCGTCCCTCTTCATTTTGTTTTTTATCGTAAAAAACTTAGAAAGTAAACGTAGAAAAATAGTATCTTTAACATTTTTTATATCAATTTTTGTTATATCTGCTCTAGTCGTGAATTTACACCCGCGATTTACATCGGCGAGAAATGCTCTCACTACAATTTTTATAGTCAAGGACAATGCTGGGATTCACAAGTCAGACATCCCGAAAGAGGGTTCCGTAATTCCCCGAGTCGCGATTTGGGAAAACGCTATCTCACGACTGACTCCGGAAAGTTTAGCGCTTGGGAAATCCCAAGCAGAGGTGGCTTCAAGTCAAGTCTCGCAGTATGGTTCGCATTTTCCAGGTGGTTATCCAACTCCAGCAAAGCACCACCATAACGACTTTCTTGAAGTTTTGAGCAGTTTGGGAGTTATTGGGCTAAGCGCCCTTGTCTTGTATGTAGGAGTTTGTTGTAAACTGTTCGTTAACTGCTCTAAACTTTCTGTTGAGTGGACTCGATGGTCTGGTCTCACTGGCTTGGCTGTGATTGCTGAAGTAGCGGTATTTGGACTTTCGACAGCGTGGTTGGTTAACGGCGAAAGAATGGCTATAACGTCCGTAATAATCTTGACTCTAATGACGTTTTGCCTGAGAAAAGCGCTCCGATGATCGGGGTTCTAGTGCGCGAATATTTGTATCAACGGTACGATTTTGAAGCTATCAAGCCGAGAGGGTAGTTAGATGAAAGCACGTTGGTTCGCGGTTGGTATTTGTTTTTTATCGTCGCATCTTTCCGCTAATGAGGCCATGAAAAATTTTGCAGTGCTTGGCAGCCTGACAACCTACGCGTTTGGCTATGTGCATCGTTCGGATATTGGGACGTGTACAGGTCCGACGCGTCTGCTTTATCAGACCGGCAAGGATGACGAGCTGGGCGTGCACACGGTCGGAGCTTCGTTTTTCGACTGTAATTTGCGGGGCGGTAGAGCAACTCAGTGGATCGACGGGTTTCGCATTTCTCCGACGATGATGGTATCCCGTTGGTCAGCGGACAGCGGTGCGGGTGCCTCATCGGCGTCAGAACTTACCTTTGTGCCTCGGGCTCAATTTTTTTGGCCGATGGGGCCAGGAAAGGTCGACCTTCTTCTTGGGGTCGGCCCGTCATATTTGTCTAAATCTAATATCGGCGCTCGTCGCAAGTCGACCAACTTTCAATTCTCGGATGAGTTTGGATTTGGATTTTCCGATTATCAGGAGACGTTTCGGTTGGGTTTCTCCTATCGACATATCAGCAATGCGGATATTCAAAAGCCAAATAACAATGTCGACTTCATGGGGATTAGCCTCACGGTCAGGATTCCCTAATTGAATCTGATTTCGGTTGTCGTCCCAGTTTACAATGAGGTCGATAACGTCGAGCGGCTTGTAAATGCCGTAGACGACGCTCTCAAGCCCTCAGGCACGCCGTTCGAGCTAATTTTGACCGATGATGGTTCGCGCGACGGTACGAATCAAAAAATGCTACAGCTGGCGGAGAGTCGGCCTTGGTTAAGGTGCCTTCTTTTGGCACGTAATTATGGTCAATCGACGGCACTTCAAGCCGGCTTTGACCATGCGCGAGGCGACTGTGTTGTGACGTTAGATGGCGATCTTCAGAATGATCCTCGTGACATCCCCATGATGGTGGAAACATTAGATAAAAATCCTGAGATTGATTGCGTGAGCGGTTGGCGTAAAGCGCGTCAGGATGCAGCCCTCTCCAGGTTACTTCCCTCCAAATTAGCAAATGCACTCATTTCTCGTGTAACCAAAGTGCAACTCAATGATTACGGTTGTGCGTTAAAGGTGTATCGAGCGTCCATCATCTCTAATCTTCGGCTATATGGCGAGCTCCATCGGTTTATTCCTGCACTCGCAGTGGAGGCGGGAGCACGAATTGTAGAAATCCCTGTTCGTCATCATGCACGCACTGCGGGCGTCTCCAAGTATGGTATCGATCGGACCATTCGTGTGTTGCTCGATTTGTTATGGATTCGTTTTACGATGCGATTTTTGCATCGTCCCATTCATGCCTTCGGTGGCGTCGCACTACTCTTGCTGACGGTAGGCATCGCTTTGCTTGCCTATCTTGGTTTTGATAAATTGGTGCTTGGTAGCGATATTGGTAGTCGGCCATTGCTGATGTTCAGCGTTTTACTCACCTTGGTTGGGGTGCAACTGCTCGCGGCGGGACTGATTGGCGAGCTATTGATTCGAATCTATCACGAGCCTCAAGGGCGTCGCCAGTATATTCTTAGACCATCCCGCTCCGATTCAGCCCCGAATTGAGTCTGAAGTTGCCTCTAAAAGGGATCCGCTCCTTCCAGTACGGGTTTATTAAGCCGATACTGGGAGTTGGTCTCCTTGTCTTTTTGATCGCACAACTAGACGTTACTCGGATTAAGCAGATTTTCATGAGTTTGCAGTGGAATTGGTTTGGGTTGGCCTTGCTGAGTTCTCTTCTGAGTAATTTATTATCCGCTTTGCGTTGGCGGGAAATTACTGTTCGATTGGGAGTCAGTTTATCTTCTCGACAAGCGTTGATCGCTTATTTTCAGGGTGTCGCGGCTAACACGATTTTACCCGGTGGAGTGTTGGGTGGCGACCTTTGGCGATCCATAGCTTTAGTCCGGGCAGGCGCAGGCAAAAAGTTTGCTGGTATGACAGTGCTGTTAGACCGCATCGGCGGTATCTGGCTACTAGGTCTAATATCAGCCCTAGCAGGAATGGTTTATTGCGCGCTACCCCAATCTCTTCTTTTTACAGACCGATCGGAGTTGTTTGCGCTATACGGCGTCGGATTATTTGCGCTTGTTGTACTTCCGCTCTCGATTTATTTTTTTTATCGAGCTGGTTTTTATGCGCTACTCAGCACGTCCATTCATTCCCTGTTCGTACAGGTTTTTGCGGTGCTGGGATTTTGGTCCTGTCTCCGAGCTTTAGATACCCACGTTGATTTATTGGAGATTTTTTTCTTGAGTACTGCCGTGTTCCTTGCTGCAGTTATCCCGGCGGCAATCGGCGGTTTCGGGTCCCGAGAAGTTGCCTCTATTTTAGTTCTGGGTTTGTTGGGGATTTCATCTGAGGTGAGTTTTTCAGCGTCCGTGCTTTATGGACTCACCGCCACAATTCAGGGTATCTTAGCGACTTTCCTTTGGATGAAACCCGCAAAATTGTGACCCGCTTCTGTATGAACCGGCGCCCTTTTTGAGAGTTATTTGGTTGATTTTTCGATCGTCGGAGCGTCAAGTTTTATAGCTTAATGCGCTACTCAATTTCATAAAGTCTTACTCTTTAGATGGTTCACTTTAGTAAACCTCTAGGTCGCGTCATTGCTAGCCGACTGCTTTCGTTTTCGAGGGGCACCAAACGTGGTTTGGCGATAACGTTTGACATCGCTGTTTGCGTGGCCTCCGCTTGGCTTGCATTCTCACTGCCTTTCGCGATGCTTTTTCCGTTCACCAAGTACCCATTTTGGCCGGTTATAGTCGCTATCGCGTTATTTCTCCCTGTTTTTATGGCGCTTGGTATATATAGGGCAATTTTCCGTTACTCGGGCGGCGCGGCGGTATTACAAATTGCAATCGCGGTAGGAATTTATGGCGCTATTTATTTCGTGTTGTTTGCGCTTGTCGGTTTTAAGGGGATCCCCCGCTCAATTGGTCTCACTCAGCCAACCCTATTTTTTTTGTTCGTCGCTGCGTCCCGTTTAGTTTTGCCACGCTTGCTTTCCACAACCTCTACTCCGCATCGTCATCGTGCACTGCCGGGCGTGATCATCTATGGCGCTGGGGATGCGGGCCGTCAGCTTGCCAACTCAGTCTCCGCATCCACTCAGCGGCGTTTTATCGCATTTTTGGATGACGACGAGAATCTTTGGAACAGCACTGTTGACGGCAAAAGAGTATATGCACCCCCGCAGCTGCAGCGTTTAATTCAAACGACTCAAGCGGCCGAACTCTGGCTGGCGATGCCATCACTATCGGGATCTGAGCGTCGACAGCTCTTTGATTTCCTTAGGCATTATCTTTGATGAAAAACTCGATGTCGAGATGGCGAAGTTCTTTCGTCAAATCGCTTATCGTGATCTTAAGGCGGAGCACGATAAAGCCCTTCGGGTCCTGCGCAATGCAGACCGTCACTTAAGGCGCTCAGCCAATCAGCTGTTTAAGGGCCTGGCCGAACCCCGCCCGGGTGGGTAGAGGCTCCGCAGGCCAGCATCCCCAGTATTTCCCCGTAATTTACAAAACGAACCCATTTTTGTGGCTTGGGGCGGCGGTAGCCTTGCCTAAGGGAATTACTGGGCAATAAGGTGGCAGAGGGCGGGGGAGGCTTGCTAAATCCCCTTATCGATACAGGCTCTGTTTGGCGATGTAGTCGGTCACTGCCTGTGGCAACAAATCATCGACAGAATCACCCGCGCTGATTCTCTCCCGGATCAGGGTAGAAGACACGGTATCCAGCGAAAGAGTAATCCACCAAATATCCGCACCCTGATGCTGCAGATCTTTTGAAATCCTATTTGTGTCGGCGTTAGGGCGGCCACACACGGCGAGCATGACATTTTTAATAATCCACTCCCAGCGCGACCAGGTGTGAAATTGTTCTAACTGGTCTTCTCCCAAAATCCAGACCAGTGGCCTTGTCGGAAATTCCGCTTGAAATGAGGCGATGGTGTCGGCCGTGTAATTGGTTTTTCCTGCTGCGGCTGCGATGACTTCCCGGTCATCCACCACCATGCGTGGATCACCCAAATCCGCTAGTGCCAACTCCACCATGCGCAGGCGATGGGCAGCAGCGGCGACGCTGGGTTTGTGCACCGGACTACCGGTCACAATCCAACGCACCTCATCAAGCTTTAGCTGATCGGCAACGGCCTGGGCGATTTTGATATGCGCACGATGAACCGGATCAAATCGCCCACCAAACAACCCCAGCGGTGAATTAGACCCACTCACGGGGCTTGATCAACTCGTAGATTCGGGCCTCAGGCGATCCGGCCTTGGGGTGCCAGTTGTAGCGCCATTTCACAATGGGCGGCATCGACATCAGGATACTCTCTGCACGCCCGCCACTTTGTAGACCAAAGTGGGTGCCACGGTCAAAAACAAGGTTAAATTCCACATAGCGCCCGCGCCGATAGGCCTGGAAATCGCGCTCTTCATCCGTATAAGGAATCGTTTTGCGCTTTTGAACAATGGGAGTGTAGGCGTTTAAAAACGCGTTCCCCACTGCTTGGGTCATGGCAAAACTTCTCTCAAATCCAAGTTCTGAAAAGTCATCAAAAAATACGCCACCAATGCCGCGGGCTTCCTCGCGATGCTTGAGATAAAAATACTCATCGCACCACTTTTTGAATTTGGGATAGTACTGAGCACCAAAGGGCGCGAGTGCGTCCCGGCATATCGTGTGAAAGTGCACGGCATCTTCTTCAAAGGGATAGTAGGGGGTCAGATCCATTCCTCCGCCAAACCACCAGACATCCCCTTCATTCGATCGTTGCGCCTTAGCGACAAATGAGCGCACGTTCATGCGCACCGTAGGAACGTGGGGATTGCGCGGATGGAATACCAGCGACACACCAATAGCTTCGAACCCCCGGCCTTGCAGTTCGGGGCGATTCTGTGTGGCCGATGGCGGAAGTTTCTCTCCCCGCACGTGTGAAAATCCCACGCCCGCCCGCTCAAAGATATTGCCTTCTTCCAGGAGTCTTGATCGGCCATCTCCTTTGAGTGGGGAGTCTTCGGGCTTACTCCAGGCATCCTCGATAAACGGCAGTCCATCAAGCGCGCTAATGCCCGCAGTAATGCGGTCCTGTAAGCCCAGAAAGTAATTACGCAAAGACGTGATATCGATGGTCATAGGAGACTATTCATTTAATCAGATCGCCCGATATCCAATGTCGCTGCGATAGTGCAGGCCATCAAACCTGACGTGCTTCACGGCTTCGTAGGCGCGCAACTGAGCAAGCTTTGGCGTTCCGCCGAGCGCCGTCACACAGAGCACTCGGCCACCACTGGTGACAAGCTGCTCAGCCCCAGAGTCTTTGATGCGCTGGGTGCCGGCATGAAAGGTCATGCAGTCTTCTGCCGTATCCGGCAGGGTCGAGATCACATCGCCAGTGCGAACCGTCTCCGGATAGCCATGCGCGGCGACCACTACCCCCAGCGCCGTTCGGGTATCCCACTGCGCCTCGGTGCTCTGAAGCCTGCCCTGTATAGCGGCCTCCAGCAGATCCACAAAGTCGCTCTTTAAGCGCATCAAAATGGGTTGCGTTTCCGGGTCGCCCATGCGGCAGTTAAATTCCAAGACCTTGATCTCACCGTCTGGGCTGATCATCAGTCCGGCATACAGAAATCCGGTGTAGGGCGTACCGCGGGCCGCCATGCCGTTCATCACTGGGTTAATCACCTCGCGCATCACTCGGGCATGAATCTGGGGGGTCACCACCGGGGCGGGGGAATAAGCGCCCATGCCCCCGGTGTTGGGGCCACGATCGTGATCCAGTAAACGCTTGTGGTCTTGGCTGGTGGCCATCGCCAGGGCGGTTTTCCCGTCGCACATCACGATAAAACTGGCTTCTTCACCCCCAAGAAACTCTTCGATCACCACCCGCGCGCCAGCATCGCCAAATTTGTTATCCAGCAACATCATGTCAATGGCGTGATGCGCTTCTTCGTTGGTCATGGCAACGACCACGCCTTTGCCGGCTGCCAAACCATCGGCCTTGATCACAATCGGTGCGCCTTTAGTGGTGATGTAGTCATGGGCTTTTTGCGCATCGGAAAATGTCTCGAACTCTGCCGTGGGGATACCGTGTTCCTTCATAAAGCGCTTAGCAAAGTCTTTGGAGGACTCCAATTGTGCGCAGGCCTGCGTGGGCCCAAAAATAGGAAGGTTTTCCTTTTGGAAAATATCCACGATTCCGGCGGCCAGTGGTGCCTCGGGACCCACTACGGTGAGTTTGATGTTCTCTTGCTTTACGAATTCGACAACCGACTGGAGATTTTTTACCGGATCGAGTGCGACATTCTCAATCATGGCGCCTTTATGTGACCCCGCGCCATTGTGAGCGGACGCGGTGCCACCATTGCCGGGCGCCACATAGACCTTGCTGACACGTTGAGACTTGGCCATGCACCAGGCCATGGCATGTTCACGTCCACCACCGCCAATCACGAGTACCTTCACGAAATCACCGCATTCGTATAGATCTCTTGCACATCGTCCAAGCCCTCCAGGGCATCGAGCAGTTTCTGCATCTTGGCGCCGTCCTCGCCGGTAAGTTCCGTGTCGGTCGAAGCCCGCATGGTGATTTCGGCTATTTCTGGTTTGAATCCGGATGTTTCTAAAGCGTTTTTTACGCGTTCAAAATCATTCGGAGTGCAGAGCACTTCGATCGCACCGTCTTCTCCCGTGATCACGTCCTCGGCACCGGCATCGAGCGCCACGTCCATCACTTTCTCCTCTGATGTCCCCGGGGCCAGGATGAATTGCCCGCAGTGCTTGAACATAAAGGCAACGGATCCATCCGTGCCCAGGTTACCGCCATATTTAGAGAAAGCGTGGCGGACTTCGGCTACCGTGCGGGTCCGGTTATCGGTCATGCAGTCCACAATCACCGCCGCGCCTCCGATGCCGTAGCCCTCGTAGCGGATCTCTTCGTATTCCACGCCCTCTAACTGGCC
>JACCDX010224927.1_pt1 | contig 26061 bp, 29 predicted proteins | sample 7449681 | NCBI WGS metagenome assembly JACCDX01 (sample SAMN15323450, study PRJNA562643) | freshwater metagenome | isolation source: river surface water | place: USA:Blue River Watershed | collected 2017-08-18
TGCTATCTAGGGGAAGCACAATCCGCTACCCGCTTTTTCAATTATCCCGTTAAGATAATTATATGAAATATTTTTCCTATTTCATACCTCTTTCTTATAGACAAGGGGAAAGATAGTAACTTGCAAAGCTATTTTGTGCCCAAAAGCAAATATAAAAATAACAACCTCGTAAGCACCATGAAACATTACAAGTCGCTTGCTTTCGCCTCACCGAGGCTTTCAATTGCCAATTTCAATAAATTGAAATTGGCATTTGAAAGTTATGAAGGCAAGTTGGCTAGTGTGCCAATGCGTTCATAAATTTTTTTCTAACCGATGTGATAGGCCAAAATCAGGGCCATGCAAAAAAATGTAAAAAGCCTCAGTTTATGCCAGATAGAGGGCAGTAAAAATTTTTGGAAGGCAAGTGTATGTATTAATACATGCATTCCAAAAATTTTTAATAACCGATTAGATGGCGTAAAATCAGGCTTTTTACTCCGATTTAGGAGAGGCTATCATGCCCACTACGTGGTACCCCCCATCCACAAAATGCACCTCGCCCGTAACATTCTGCGACAGGTCAGATAATAAATAAACTGCCGCGCCACCTATTTCCTCTAACGACATATTGCGGTGCAGGGGCGAATTATTGCCCTGCCAATTATAGGTAAAGCGCGCCCCGCCAATGGCCGAACCGGCCAAAGTGCGCATGGGGCCGGCCGAAATAGCGTTTACACGAATATTTTCGCGCCCATAATCGGCCGCCAAATAACGCACCGATGCCTCTAATGCCGCCTTGGCCACACCCATAACATTATAATGGTTCATCACGCGCCTTGCCCCCTCGTAAGAAAGGGTAAGCAGTGCCCCGCCATTGGGCATATATTGGTGGGCGGTGCGCGCCACCTCTATGAAGCTGTAAACCGATATATCCATAGAATTTAAGAAATTGGCACGGCTGGTATTGCTGAACCGGCCGTTTAATTCGTCCTTGTCGCTGTATGCCAGGCTGTGCACCACAAAATCAAAATCACCCATTTGCTCGTGAATCTGCTTAAAAGCCCCCTCCACTGCCCCTTGGTTGTTAACATCGCATTCCACCAAAATATTGGAACCGGTTTTTTCGGCCAAAGGCTTTAAGCGTTTTAGATAGGATTCGTTATGATACGTATAGGCAATTTGGGCCCCATGTTCGGCCAATTGTTGGGCAATGCCCCAACCAATGGAATGGTCGTTGGCCACACCCATTACTATACCGCGTTTATTGTGCATAAACATATTAATCACCAAACCGCTTAAACAACAGGCTGGCGTTTGTGCCCCCAAAACCAAAGCTGTTGGAAAGGGCATAACGAATATCAACATCGCGCAGGGGTTTGCGGGCAATCGGCAGGCCGTCAAATATTGGGTCCAAATTTTCAATATTGATAGATGGGGTAATAAAGTCCTGGTCCATCATCATCATGGTATAAATGGCCTCATGCACTCCGGTTGCCCCCAAACTATGGCCGGTCATAGATTTGGTGGAGGAAATAACCGGAATATTTTCGCCAAATACTTCTTTTATTGCCTCTATTTCCTTGGCATCGCCCACCGGGGTGGAGGTGCCGTGTGTGTTAATATAATCAATGGGTTGGCGAATATTGCCAATGGCACCGCGCATACAACGCACCGCCCCCTCGCCCGATGGGGCAACCATGTCCGCCCCGTCCGAATTGGCACAATAACCCACCAATTCGGCATAAATACGCGCACCGCGGGCCTGGGCCTTGTCCCAATTTTCCAATACCACCACACCACCACCACCGGCTATCACAAAGCCATCGCGGTTGGCATCGTAAGCGCGTGAAGCGGTTGAAGCGCGGTCATTATAGTTGGACGATAAGGCACCCATAGCATCAAACATGACCGCCATTGACCAATCCAATTCCTCGCCACCACCGGCAAATACTATGTCTTGCTTGCCCCATTGAATAAGTTCGGCCCCATGGCCAATGCAATGGGCCGAAGTAGAACAGGCCGAAGTCATGGAATAATTGACCCCACGAATTTTAAATGCCGTGGCCAAAGTGGCCGAATTGGTGGAGGACATAGTGCGTGGCACCATAAATGGCCCAACCCGTCTTGCACCCTTTTGCCGGACGGTGTCATGCACCTGCATTAAATTTCTGGTCGACGGCCCACCCGAACCCATCACCAAACCGGTGCGTTCGTGCGAAACTTCATCAGGGGCCAGGCCCGAATCGTCTATGGCCTGTTGCATGGCCAAATAATTATAGGCGGCACCCTCGCCCATAAAACGCATATCGCGTTTTTCTATATGGTCGGCCGGGTTAATTTTGGGCATACCCCAAACATGCGAACGCATACCCATTTCCTTAAATTGTTCGGAAAAGCTGATGCCCGATAAGCCCGATTTCAGGGCACGAATCACCTCTATTTTATTATTGCCAATGGGGCTGATAATCCCCACACCGGTAATTGCCACACGATTTAACATTATATCCTCCTAAAATAATTATTTAACAAACAAACCAACCTTCATGTCCCGTGCCTCATATACCTTGGTATCATCGGCAAAAACATAACCATCAGCCTGCCCCAAAACCAAACGCCCCATTATAATACGTTTATAATGAATTTCATAACGAACCAGTTTTGTTGTATTTAAAATTTCACCGGTGAATTTTAATTCACCCAAACCCAGCGCACGGCCACGGCCCATGGCCCCCATCCAACCCAAATAAAAACCGGTTAATTGCCATAATGCATCCAACCCCAAACAACCGGGCATAACCGGGTCGCCAATAAAATGGCAATCAAAAAACCATAATTTGGGGTTTATGTCTAATTGGGCGTGAATAAAGCCCTTTTGGTGTTCGCCCCCGTCCTCGGTTATGGAAACAATGCGGTCAACCATTAACATATTGGGGGCCGGCAATTGCGCATTGCCTGGCCCAAACAATTCGCCACGGGCGCATTGCATTAAATCCTCATAACTATAACTATTCTGGCGAACAGGGTAATGTTGATTTTTTAATTTTTCTGACACTTTTCTTCCTTGTTTATTATTTTTTATATCACTTTTAAAAACTAATCAAGTAAAAAAAACAATTGACTTGGTGGGTATTATACTATAATGGCTTGGGTAATAATAGGAAAATCCATAAATGGACTTAAGTCATATACTTTGACATTTTATGGTAACCCACAGGTCAGCGAGTTTCGCCCACCTGTGATTTTTTATTATTAATGGGAAAGATATGTTTGATAATTTAACCGCCAAACTTAACGCAGCGTTCAGCAAAATAACTGGGCGCGGTGTATTGTCGCAATGGGATATAGAGGAAACTCTGGCCGAGGTGCGCACCGCCCTGTTGGATGCCGATGTGGGCTTAGAAGCGGTAAAACATTTAATTAATACCATTCAGGCCGAGGCCTTGGGCGAAAAAATAATCAAATCGGTTGAACCCGGCCAGATGGTTATTAAATTGGTGCATGACAAATTGGTTACCTTTATGGGTGGCGAAAAGTTAGAAAACCCATTGGATTTTAAGGGTGCCCCCCCGCATATAATTATGATGGTGGGTTTGCAGGGTTCGGGTAAAACCACCAGCACGGTGAAAATTGCCAAATGGTTAGAGGATAAAAAAATGGGGCGGGTGTTGGTGGCATCGTTAGATACACGTCGCCCGGCCGCCATGGAACAATTAAAAATACTGGCCGAGGGCAATAATATTAAATTTTTGCCCATAATTAACGGCCAAAATGCGGTTAATATTGCCAAACGGGCGCAATCGGCCGGTAAACATGGCGATTACAAGTTTGTTATTTTGGACACGGCCGGCCGTTTGTCAATTGATGATGAGTTAATTAAAGAATTACAAGATATTAAGCAAGTTACCAGCGCGCGTGAGGTGATGTTTGTATGCGATGCCTTATCGGGCCAATCAGCATTAGATAACGCCCGCCAATTCCACGAAAAGGTGGGGTTAAATGGGGCAATGCTGACCCGTATAGATGGCGATAGCCGCGGTGGTGCCGCCCTGTCGTTGCAATATGCCACCAATTGCCCCATAAAATTTTTGGGTGCGGGCGAAACCATTGATAAAATTGAACAATTTAACCCCGACAAAATTGCCCGGCAAATTTTGGGCATGGGCGATATTGTTAGCTTGGTTGAAAAAATACAGGCTTCGGTTGCCGAGGAAGAAACCGACAAAATAGCCAAACGCATGATGAAGGGTATATTTACCCTGAACGATTTTGCCGACCAATTAAAACAAATGCGCAAAATGGGCGATATGAAGGATATTATGGGTATGATTCCCGGTATGGGGGCCATGAAAAACAAAATGGCCGATATACCGGTGGACGATAAAATGTTTGTGCGCATGGAGGCAATAATAGGCTCTATGACCAAACAGGAACGATTAAAACCCGATATTATACAGGCAAAGCGCAAAATACGCATTGCCAAGGGTTCGGGAACCAGTGTGCAGGAGGTTAACCGCCTGTTAAAGCAACATTTAACAATGGCCAATATGGTCAAGCAGATGGGGCGATTGGGCCCCGGGGGCTTGGCCCGCAATATTGGTTCGTTGATGAATATGGCCAACCGATTTCAATAATTAACCACCAAAAACAGAAAGGAACTTATTATGTCTGTTAAAATCCGTCTTGCCCGTGGGGGCAACAAAAAACGCCCATATTACCGCATTGTTGTGGCGCAATCTGAAATGCCACGCGATGGCCGTTTTTTGGAAAAAGTGGGTACATATAACCCCATGTTACCCAAGGACCATGCCGACCGCGTGCGCCTGAACGAAGAACGCATTAAACATTGGTTATCGGTTGGGGCACAACCCACCGATAGGGTGGAACGTTTCTTGTCCGAAAAGGGCTTGGTTAAAACCCGCGCCATACCTAACCAAGACATTAAAAGCAAACAACACAAGAAAACTATTGAGCGCATAGAAGCCAAGGCCCAAAAAATAAAGGAACGCGAAGAAGCCGCCCTGGCCGCCGCCAATGCACCCGTAGAGGAAGCACCTGCCGAGGCACCTGCCGAAACTTCGGCCGAAACCCCCGCAGAATAATATTCATTAAGCATAATGATATTATTGGGTAAAATTCAACGCCCGCGGGGTTTAAAGGGCGAATGCCTTGTGCAATCTTATTGCCAAAACCCCACCGATTTGTCCCAATATGGCACCTTAACCGCCAAATTGGGGGAATTTCAACCCAAAAACCTGCATATAGCAAAAATATTCCCGCACCAACGCAATTTGGTGCGGGTTTTTTTTGACGAAATTCCCGATATTGATACGGCCGAAAAATTCAAACATAGCCTGTTATATATTGCGCGCGACCAATTGCCCAAAATTAACGAAAATGAATTTTATTTTACCGATTTTATTGGGTGCGCCATGCATAACGAAAATGGCGAATTATTGGGCCAATGCGATGGGTTTGCCAATTTTGGGGCCGGTGATATTTTGGTTTACAAAAACCCCAAAAACCAAGAAATAATGATTCCATTTCAGGATTTTGTTATAAAAAACATAGATTTAAACCAAAAAATTATAGTGATAGATGATAAGGTTTTGTAATGAACGAACAAATGGAATTGAGCGAATTTTTTGATAATTTGGTTTATAATCAATTGGCTTTTTCTAATGTATAGTAAAAATACCAAATATCTTTCAAACTATCAAATGCCAATTTCAATTTATTGAAATTGGATAAAAACAAGCAAGATTGCTTGTTTTTCATTTGATAGGGCGAAGCCATGCACTTTTTCATTTATGAAATTGGATAAAAACAAGCAAGATTGCTTGTTTTTCATTTGATAGGGCGAAGCCATGCACTTTTTCATTTATGAAATTGGATAAAAACATACCCCCCGTTTTATTAAATTTTGGGCATGTTTTTCAATTGAAAGGGCAAAGCCATGCACTATACGAAGTCTGACGGGGTGATTTACCGCCGGTCACCCTGTTTTACATTAAACGTCTACTAAATTTGTTTAATAACGACTTTAATTTTTCGTGTGAATCGTCTATTTTCTCTAATATCGGGTAAATATCGTGCCCGTTTTGTCTTTTTCATATATATTTATCGCCAATTTGAATAAATTACCCAATTTGGCCAAATCACCATTGATTTTTATGGCATTTTTAAGACTTTTGGTAATAAATTTGTATTTTAAGCGGTTTATTGGCATTCCTTGATTAAGACATAAACGCCTAACAACCTCAGCCCGCGATATATTATATGCCCCCGATAAATTGCTAAGGTGTAAAAACTCATCCTCACTCATTTTGATTAAAAATTTGCGGGTCTTGCGGGTGGAATTTGTGCTCATAAAGATAAATTATTGGGTTTGGGTGCGATTGTATTTTTAAGCCCCAATGTGGCCTTTTGCAGGTCAATATAAATATCACCGGCCAAACGTACATTAAACTTGCGCGCTTCAATGGTTGCCTTCTTATCGTTGCTTAATGGTGATTTATCCATATTGACAAAGCGCGCCGATTGCGATTTAAAAAATTGCCTTGCCTCGTCCAATGGTAAGCCGTTTAATTGGTTTTTGGTTTCTTCATATGATTGTGCACGTATTTTATACTCATCGGGTTTATTTTGAATAACATCAATACATTTATTGGTAATGTTAATACTGGTTAAAGTTTGTTTTAAGCTCGATTCCATCGGTTTAGAATTGGTATAAAATTCCAATTCATGCACATTTATTGCCTTTTCGGCCGTCATTATTAAATTAATATCGCCGGTTTTACCGATGGCTTGAATAATCTTGACCATTTGCTTTTGAGCAATTGATTCCGCCCGTGCATTATATGATTGCCGTGCGTTTTTTTCATCAACTAATAAATTATCAAGTTCATTTATCAAGCCAGCCATGACCAAATTTCCTATCTGCTAGTGTGGTATTAAATTTTCTATCACGAATAGATTGCGCGCCTAATAACATTTTGCTTGCCATTAAAGCGTCCGGGTCGTGATATATTTGGGAACGATGATAAAATTGAGCTTCCCCGTCATTAGCTTCTGTTGCATCAGCTAATTTTTCAATATGATACTGGTTATGCCTTAACTCTTCATCGGTTAAATCCCAGGGCTTGTGGGTTTGTAATTGTGCGCTTGTCATAATTTGTCCTTTCTGTATGAATTAATAATTATTGTATATACCATATTTTCACAATATTTTCAATAAAAAACGGGCAAGTTTTAAGGCCTGCCCGTTAAAATTACCCAAAAATAATTGCTATTAATGAAATAATTTTTGTCGTTAAACAACCATAATACCATGGCCATCTGTTGCGATACATTTTTTAAGGGGAACGCATCGCATAAAGCGACCTGCACCGCCATTTTGCCCCCATCCTTAGCCAAATCGTTAAAATCGGTTAAACCTTTTTCAACCTGTTCCATAGAAAAATTAGGGGGTAAATTGCGGGGCAATCACTTTGGCGTCAACCAATATTGCGGCTACATTGGCTTTGATTATACCAACTTGTTAGCGCAAAAAAGTAATGTCCATTTTTTTATAAAAGCATTTATAGATGGGGAGCACAAAAAAGGAGGATAAAATGCTAAGAATAGAGGAAATTATGGAACGGATAGATGGTATCAAGAGGTTAAATGCAGGCAAGATAAAACAGAAACAAGCAATGAACATGCTGAACTTAGGTCGTCGTCAAATTACCATGTTAAAGGAGATATATGAACGCAGTGGTGCCGAGGGCATACAGCATAAACCCCGTAGTGCCCCCAAATTGACTGACCATAAATCTATCAATTTTATCCTTGATTCTATCATCAATAATGCCGCTTAGTGGACATTACTTTCTTGCCAATAGTGGACATTACTTTCTTGCCAATAGTGGACATTTCTTTTTTGCCTTGACACCATGTTTTTTTATTTGAAAATGCCCGAATCATGGTATTTGAAATTATATGATAAAAATAATATTTGCCATATTTTTAATGGGTTTTGGGCTGGCACAGGCCGCCCCGCAACATGGTTATGCGGTTTGGGGGCAATTGAAGTTCCCGGCCAATATGCCCCATTACCCATTTGTTAACCCCAATGCCCCCAAGGCAGGCAATATGAATTTGGATGCCAGCGGGTCATTTGATAGTTTCAATAATTTTATTATACAGGGCACACCCGCCACCGGTTTGGGTTTAATTTATGATTCATTATTAAGCCATTCCCCCGATGAAGTGGCCGCGGGATATTGTTTATTATGTCAAAATATCAATGTCAGCGATGACCGCAAAACCATTACATTTACCCTGCGCCCCAATATCAAATTTTCTGATGGTTCGCCCCTGACCGCTGATGATGTGGTGTTTACCTTTGAACAATTAATTACCAAGGGCAACCCGTTTTATAAATCTTATTATGGTGATGTGGTGGGTTATAAGGCCATTGGGGCCGATAAAGTGGAATTTACCAGCAAAAACCCCGAAAACCGCGAATTACCACTTATTTTGGGTGAATTTGCCATTGTGCAAAAGAAATTTTTTGAAAAAACCGACTTTGCCAAGCCATTTTTGGACATTCCTATTGGCTCTGGCCCCTATAAAATAAAGGAATTTATTGCCGGCAAATATATAATTTACGAATTAAACCCCGAATATTGGGGGCAGGGCCTGCCAATTAACCGCGGGCGCAACAATATTGCCACATTGAAATACGATTATTTTCGCGACCGCAATATTGCATTAGAGGCATTCAAATCAGGCCAATTGGATTACCGCGAGGAAAATTCAGCACGCCATTGGGCGACCGCCTATAATATACCGGCCGTAAAAAATGGGCAAATTGTAAAAAATGATGTTAATAACGGGCGGGTGGCCGCATTACAGGCCATTTATTTTAACACGCGCAAGCCATTATGGCAAAACCGCAACCTGCGCATGGCCATGCAATATTTGTGGGATTACGAATGGGTGCAAAAAAATATCATGTATGGGGCATATCAACGCACGCAATCGCTTGCCGAAAACAGCACACTGGCCGCCCGCCAAAAAATTTCCAAGGAAGAATTGGCCATTTTGCAACCCCACCAAAAGGACCTACCGGCCGAGGTTTTTAACGAAATATACCAAGCCCCCAAAACCGATGGTTCGGGTAATAACCGCGAAAATTTGAAACGCGCGCGCGAAATTTTGGAACGCGATGGTTGGGTTATTGACCCCAAAACCAAATTATTAAGCAAAAATGGGCAGGCACTGCAATTTGAAATATTGTTAAATAACGATGACTTGGCCCCACATATTCAACCATTTGTTCAATCGTTGGAACGCATTGGTGGCCGGGCAAGCTTAAAGGTTCAGGAAACAACCACTTGGATTAAATCGGTTGAAAAACATGATTATGATGTGGTTATATTGGCCCGCGGTAATTCGGAATCACCGGGTAATGAATTACGCGAATATTGGGGTTCCAAGGGTATAATTAACGAAGGAAATGAAAATTTTGCCGGTATTAATTCGCCCATAGTGGACGAATTGATTGAAAAAATTATAAAATCTAAAAATTATGACGAATTAACCACCCGCTTTCGTGCATTGGATAGGGTGATAATGTTTGGTTATTATTTTATACCCATGTATTATGCCGGCAAGGACCGCATAGCATATTGGGATAAATATGATGCCCCACCCCAACCCCCCAAGGACGGATTTTCCATTCAATATATGTGGTATAACCCCGACAAAGCCACGAAATTGAAATAATGCACGAAAAACAATACCAACAATTATTCGCATTACGCCAAAAACATTACAACACGGCCGAGGAACAATTACAAAAGGCCAATGAAATGGTTAAGATAGCCGAGGATGCGGTGCAAAACGCCATAAAAACCCGCGATGAATTTAAAATTGCTTACCCGCAAAAGGTAAAGGCGATATATGACAGCATTATGGGTAAAAATGTTGGCAAGGAGGATATAGATGAGGTAAAATTGGCCGCCGATTTGGTGTATCAGGAATTGGAAAAACATGAAGCGAATGTTTTATTGGCACAAAAAAAATTAAAAGATAGCCAACAGGATGCCGAACAAAAACAAGCATTATTACAGGCCGCCGCCATGAAATTAGAGGCATTTGGCGAAATATTAAACGAACAAAAACAATTGGCCATACACAAGGCAAACATGGACGAAACCAATTTGGTTGATGAATTTGCCGAAAATTCCTTTTTTAGGCAACGCGACTGATTCTTACTGGAATTACCATGGCAATCGCACTTGGGATTAATTTTGTGTATTGAGTTTAAATAAGACATTATCATCCCAACCTGCTTTTTTAAGTTTACCACAGTTAGATCCGGAGGTTTCATCTGCTTTGATTTAATTCAATGCAATTCTGCGCAATATAGCAAAATTAGCAGGGGCATTATCTTTTCTAGCACGGGCTTGGACTTCATTCATCACCACCCTTGATTGATTGCGCAAATCCCAATGAAAGCCTTGTATCATGCGCCCAAGCCGTTACCATATTCAAAGCATTATGCTGGCTGGCTTTATCAACCGCCCGGTGCACTACCTTGCCATCTATCGCTATTGCACGCTGATAATCGTCATCACTCGTCAGCGCACGCTGATAATCCTCTATAAATTTATTAAACACTTTGCCAAATTCGCTTGGAATTAGTTTGCGAAATAATAACGAAAATGTGTCATGGCTTGGCATTTTTGCTGGCAAATCCAATATACATCCTAAAAATCCTTCCTACGCCCAGCCAAATATCGCCATATCTACCGCATTCTCGGCTCCACACAAACTTCCGCATAATACTATTATTAACAAATCTGATAAACTATAGTAAAAATACCAAATAGGTTTAAAATTAATACCATTAATTTTAAACCTATTTGCTGGAATTTTACTATCCCGGGGGGTTGACAAGGGCTTTCAAATGCCAAATTCATTTATGAAATTGGATAAAAACATACCCCGATTTGCGTAGCAAATCAATGAATAATTTTTCTGCTTGTTTTTCATTACACTTCCAATTTTTGGGGGCGTAGCCATGCGCAATTGGATATAGGTGAAAATGGCGGTTGCGTTAGCAGAGCGTTTTTCACCACCCTTTCATTAATTTTGGTTTGCAATGGCGACAATTTTAATTCTTTTCGGTGATACCAGTATATATAACTTCGCATTGCTCGTCCGTGGCTCCGATAACTCATTGAAATAACTTATTATTTTGCTCATAATGTCCTCCTATTACTGAACAACACTATTAGAATCCATTTTCCTACCGTATAAAAGCTTTTTCATTCACCTTACCCTTTTTTATGTGCGATTCCCCTGGGTATACCCCAAGTTTAATGGGTTAAATAATTGACAAATGGCTTAAAATTTGCAATATTTGTGCTGAAATTAATAATTTAAGGATATATTATGACCATCAAACGCCGTTCGTTAATTTATGGTATGGGCACCGCCCCGTTTATTGCCCATTTTGGGTTGGCATCATCGGGAAGCCTGAGCATTGCGATGTTTGAGGACGAGTTGGACCCCAATATTTTGGTGGCGTTGGAACGCGATACTGGTATTAAGGTGCAACATATAAAATGCACATCTAACGAGGAAATAATGCAACAGGCAAATTCGGTTGATTTGGTTGCACCCACCACCACCGAATATTTGAAATACCAACCCAGCAATTTATTAACCCCATTAATGGATGCCAAAATTGTCCGTTTTAAAATTAATATTAACCGCCAAATGTTGGATTATGTTGAAAAAAATTGGAACTTTGGCAAAGGAAATACATTATTACCCCACGTTTGGGGCACCGAAGGCATAGCATGGCGTAACGATTTATGGAAACCCAAGTCAGCCGATGGGCGGGTTTCTTACGGTGACTTATATAACCCCGAGGTAAAGGGTAAGGCCTTTGCCCGCGTTTCATCTTTAATTTATTCGGCCGGCATTTATTTGGATTCCATTGGCAAAATACCCACAGGTTCAGTATTACGAAGCTATGGCAACCCCGATATTTTTGACAAAACTTGGCCGGTGGTGATGAAGTTTTTATTGCCATTAAAAAAACAATTTGGCACATTTTGGGCCGAAGGGGGCGAAGAACAAAAGGACGCATTTACCAAAAAACAAATGGTCATTGGCCAAACATGGGACAACCCGCCATTGGCATTAAAGGCCACCGGCCAAAAAATTTCTTACCAAGCCCCCAAGGAAGGCGCGATAACATGGATAGATGGCATTGCCATAACCAAGGCCAACAAGGATAGCGATGCCGCATACCAATTTATGGAATATTTATTACGCAGGGATTTGGCCGGCAAGGCTATTGATTACCACCATTATAATTCGGTGGTTAATGAAGCCGAAAAATTCGCCAGTGGCACATATTCGCGCAATTTTTTAGAGGTATTCCCCGGTGATTCCTTGGTTAAGCTCCATTTATGGCAGGCCGAACCCGAATGGTATACCCAAAAATTTGATAATATGATAGCCACATATACCAAAGCCAAAGCGTAAAAAACGGCTATTTAATCTTTCAAACTATATTGGGTATATTTTTGGCCGGTGGTGTATTACGTGAACGTTCACTGCGCACCACGCCATCTATTATCGTCATGCCCACCCCGGGCAAATTACCCAATTGAATCGATTCAAAAATATCCTTGCCCGATGAATGTTGGGCCTGGTCTAAAAACACAAAATCGGCCTCACGCCCAACCTCTATAATACCACAATTTAATTCGCGCATTCGCGCGGTGTTGCCGGTGGCAAAGCACATTGCCACCTCGGCCGGTATATTGCCCAAGCTGGACAACATGGCCACCATACGCAAAATGCCCAATGGTTGCACGCCCGAACCGGCCGGGCCATCGGTGCCCAATATAACCCGTTCGGGTTGTTTAATTTCAAATGCGGTGCGCACCGCCAACAGGCCGGCACGTTCGTTGCCATTATGCACAACCTCGATTCCGCGTGAACATTGTTCGCATAAACAGGTAATTTGTTTTTCCGGCAATGCGCTATGGCCACCATTAATATGGCCAATAATATTGGCATCGGCCTCCAAAATTATATCCTTATCTATCAGGCCTGACCCGGGAATGGACGGCCCGCCAGTGTGAATGGTTGAGGAAATGCCATATTTGCGGGCCCAAGCCACCATTTTTTTGGCTGTTTCACCGGTTTTAACCGAACCCAAGCCAATTTCGCCCAATAATTTCACCCCGGCATTGGCCAATTCCTTGAAATCCTCTTCCACCATGCCCTCCTCTATCACCGGTGCGCCGGCGTGCACCTTCACCCCCGATGGGCGAAAATTTTCATACCAACGTTGCGATGCAATGGCCAAGGCCTTTAAACCAACAATATCCTTGGGCCGGCCCGGTAAATGCACTTCACCGGCCGAAATCATGGTGGTTACCCCACCATGCAGGCTGGAATCTATCCAATTTATTTGTTGTTGGCGCGGGGTGTAATCGCCAATAACCGGGTGGACGTGGCTGTCAATTAACCCGGGGGCAATGGCCACACCATTGGCGTTAATAACTTGGGTCGGGTTGCTGGTATCGCAATCCTTCTCGCGCCCCACCGCGGCAATAATGCCGTCCACCGCCACAATGCAATCGGCATCCAATATGGGTTTTAATATATCGCCACTGAAACAAATACCAATATTTTTGATAACCAATTTTTTCATTTTATTCCCCTTGTTTATTAATAATAAGCTTATTTATAGCAAAAATGAATGGTTAATGCAATAAATTATTGGGCAAATACGGGGGTTATTTTAAATGGTAAATCAAACTGGGAACACCCGTTTGTAAATATCATCAATAAACCGGCCGTGGTGGCTTAACGAAAAGCATTCTTCATATTCGGGGGTGGTTAATATATTGGGGTTTTGTTGCAATATGGTCGGGTTTTTGTCCATTACTGCCTTAAATTCCAAACCATCTTGCCAGGCCTGCATCGCTGATTCCTGCACTATTTGGTATGCGGTTTCGCGGGCAAAGCCAACCTGTGTTAAATATAATAACACCCGCCCCGAATGATATAGGCCCTTAAATTTATGCAAATTTTCCAGCATTTTTTCGGGGTATACCACCAATTTATCCATCACCCCGGCCAGTCGGTTCAGGCCAAAGTCCAATGTTATGGTGGCATCAGGGCCTATCATGCGTTCAACCGATGAATGGGAAATATCGCGTTCGTGCCATAATGCCACATTTTCCATGGCCGGCATGGCATAACTGCGCACCATACGCGCCAGGCCGGTAATATTTTCGCTTAAAACCGGGTTGCGTTTATGGGGCATGGCCGATGAACCCTTTTGCCCCTTGCTGAAAAATTCCTCGGCCTCGCCCACTTCACTGCGTTGCAGGTGGCGAATTTCCACCGCCAATCGTTCCATGGAACTGGCAATTAAGGCCAAAGTGGTGAAAAAACGTGCATGGCGGTCGCGGTTAATAATTTGGGTGGAAACCGGTTCGGGGGTCAGGCCCATTTTTTGCGCCACATATTCCTCCACCCGTGGGGAAATATGGGCAAAGGTGCCCACCGCCCCCGAAATGGCGCAGGTGCTGATAATGGCAATGGAATCAACCAAATTTTGGCGGGCGCGGGCAAATTCGGCATAAAATGTGGCCATTTTAAGGCCAAATGTGGTTGGTTCGGCATGAATGCCATGCGAACGGCCAATGCAATAGCTATATTTATGGGCCATGGCCTGTTTATGTATGGCGGTTAATAATTTGTCAATATCGGCCAATAAAATGGTTCCGGCCTGTTTTAATTGGCAATTGAGGGTGGTATCCAATACATCAGACGATGTCATGCCCTGATGCAAAAAGCGCGCGGGTTCGCCAACATGTTCGGCAATATTGGTTAAAAATGCTATCACATCATGTTTGGTTTGTTCCTCTATTTGGGCAATACGCGAAACTGAAAATTGGGCCTTTTCACGGCTCGCCTTGGCAACCCCGGCGGGTATTATACCGCATTGTTCCATGGCCTCGGCTGAATATATTTCAATATCCAACCAAATTTTATATTTATTTTCATCGGCCCAGATGGCGACCATTTCGGGGCGGGAATAACGGGGAATCATGCTTGCTACCTTTTTATGTGTTATCGGCTATTACTAAGCGCAGAATCTCGTTTTTGTCAATATTTTTTGGGTTGGTGGTGGTATTTTCCAATTGCACAATTTTTTTTAAAAAGGCAAAAACAAATTTGATAGAAGAAACGGCAATTTTGGCTTCCTGTTGCTTGGCATAGCTATATGAACGGCGCAATTCGTTCATTACAAATTCTATGGCGTTTAATCTTTCAGTTTTATTGGCATGGCCCAGCCGGTAAAAACCATATTTTTCAAACTCGCTTGCAATATCGCGTGCCGCGTAAGCCACCATTAATTCGGGCTTGTGTTGGGGCAGGCGATACGAAAAATAACGCAATGCGCCACACAGCACAAACATGCGAAATCTAAACTCATCATTAGTCATCTAAGTATTATAACCAAACAAAATAAAACTTGCAAGTTTTATTGAGTTGTTTTATAAGGGTTGTTGAAGTCATTTAAATTAATTTGGAGTAATTCATGTTTCAATTTGTAGAGCCATATTTGTCAGAGGTTAACCGCGCGATGGCCAAATACCCCACTGGGCGCGAACAAAGTGCGGTTTTGGCCCTGTTGGATCAGGCCCAACGGCAAAACCACGACAACGGCCATTATGTAACTAATGATGCAATAGACACCATTGCCCAATTGTTAAACATGCCCCGCATTCGGGTGGTGGAAGTTGCCAGCTTTTTTACCATGATAAATTTGCAACCCGTTGGCAAGTTTCATATTCAATTATGTGGCACCACCCCCTGCCAATTATGCGGGGCCGAGGATATATTAAAGGCATGCGAGAAAAATTTGGGCATTCACAAGGGCCAAACCACCAAGGATAAAATGTTCACCCTAAGCGAGGTGGAATGCTTGGGTGCATGTTGCAATGCCCCCATGGTGCAAATAAATGACGATTATTACGAGGATTTGACCCCCGAATCAATGGATAGCATATTAAATGACCTGAAAAATGGCAAAACCCCCAAAATTGGTTCGCAAACCGGTCGCAAATCGTCTGAACCCATTGGTGGTGCCACCACCTTAACAGCAAAGGAATAAACCATGTTAGAGGATAAAGATAGAATTTTTACCAATTTATATGGTTTTGAACCATGGCAATTAAAGTCAGCCAAAAAACGGGGCGATTGGGATAATACCAAGGATATTTTGGCCCGTGGGCGCGACAATATTATTAATGAAATGAAGGATTCCGGCCTGCGTGGGCGCGGTGGTGCCGGTTTTTCCACCGGCATGAAATGGTCGTTCATGCCCAAGGAAGTCAAGGAACGGCCCCATTATTTGGTGATAAATGCCGATGAATCCGAACCCGGCACCTGCAAGGATAGGGAAATTTTGCGCAATGACCCCCATAAATTAATTGAGGGGGCCTTGATTGCCTCCTTTGCCATTGGGGCACAAAAATGTTATATTTATATTCGTGGTGAATATGTATATGAGGCCCAAGTGCTGGAAGCGGCCGTGGCCGAGGCTTATACTGCCGGATTAATTGGCAAAAATGCCTGTAAATCAGGCTTTGATTTTGATTTATATGTGCACCGCGGTGCCGGTGCCTATATTTGTGGCGAGGAATCGGCCCTGTTGGAAAGTTTAGAGGGCAAAAAGGGGCAACCAAGGTTAAAACCCCCCTTCCCGGCCATGGCCGGTTTGTATGGTTGCCCAACCACGGTGAATAATGTTGAATCAATTGCGGTTGCCCCAACCATTTTACGCCGTGGGGCCAATTGGTTTAAACAATTTGGCCGTGCCAATAATTCGGGCACCAAATTATTTTGTATTTCGGGCCATGTTAATAAACCATGTAATGTGGAGGAAAGCATGTCTATACCCCTGCGCGAATTAATTGACAAACATTGCGGTGGTGTGCGTGGCGGTTGGGATAATTTAAAGGCGGTTATACCCGGTGGGTCGTCAACCCCTTTATTACCCAAAAATATTTGCGATGATGTATTGATGGATTTTGATGCATTGCGCGAACATAGGTCCGGTTTGGGCACGGCCGCGGTGATTGTTATGGACAAAAGCACCAATGTGGTCAAGGCCATAACCCGTTTGGCATATTTTTACAAACATGAATCATGCGGGCAATGCACCCCATGCCGTGAAGGCACCGGTTGGTTATGGCGTAGCATGAAACGCATACAGGACGGCGTGGCCGAAAGTTACGAAATTGACCGGGTTTTGGACATTGCCGGCCAAATTGAGGGGCACACCATTTGCGCATTGGGTGATGCCGCCGCCTGGCCGATTCAGGGTTTATTTAGACATTTTAGACAAGAGGTTGAGGAATCATTATTGGCCGCCAGAAGGGGGTAAATAATGAAAAAAATAGTTACCGAAACCAAAAATTTCCAAGAATTATTTGGGAATGGAATTATTTTCAAAATTCCACCATTTCAACGCAATTATTCTTGGGATAAGGATAATTATGAAGAATTATGGGAGGATTTAACCTCAATAGACAATGTTCATTTTATGGGCTTTATTGTATTAAAAAATAACAAAAATCATGACAATGAATATATCATACTTGATGGTCAACAACGCATTACCACGCTTTCAATATTTATATTAGCGGCAATGGGTTTTTATAAAGAAATAACCGAGAAAACAGAATCTGCTGATATAAAAAACCAACATTTAGACATTATAAAAAAATTAACCGAATATGTTGCGGTTGTTGATATAGTAAAAAATAGAAATATAAGAAAACTGACACTAAACCCATTAAATAATAGTGTATATAGTGTTAATATTTTCAACGCAACACAACCCCAAAAAATACCGCAATTAGCAGAATCAAACCGTTTATTAATTCAATGTTATGAATTTTTTTATAATCAATTTATGAATAATTATGCGAATAACCCATCAGAATTATATTATTTTATTACACAAACAATTTCCAGTAAATTGTTATTTTCAGTAATAACCGTGAATGATGATATTGATGGATATAATATATTTATGACTTTAAATGCACGGGGAATGCGATTAAGCACAATTGATTTAATAAAAAATCATATTTTTTCAAATTTAGCAAACGAGAATGAAGATATTAACCATATTTTAAGATTATGGGAAGATTCCATACGCAATGTAGAACAGGATAATTTTGATGATTTTTTTAGATATTTTTGGCATAGTTTTAATAAATATTGTTCGGAACGGGAATTATTTAAAGAATTTTTAAAAAACAAAAACCAAAATGATTACGAATTGTTAGAAAAAATCTATTTAGCTTCGCAAAAATATGCATTTATTGTGAATAATCAATCAGAAGTATGGTTACCTGAACAAAAGAATTATTTGGAGGTATTTCAACTTATTAAATTAAAAATTCATCGGCCGGTATTATTAGCGTTAGTAAATTACCGTGAAAAAAAATTTTTCAATGGTTTCTTGCATAATTTAGCTAAATTGGTATTTCGCTATAATCTTGTTTGTCATAACCCAACCAAAGAAGAAGAACGATTATTTGTAAAAATGGCAAATGCAATAACCGATGGCAATATTTCAAAGGCATTTGAAATGATGGAAGAAATTTACCCTAGCAAAGAGGTATTTACCGCCAATTTTGCCAAATTGCAATTCCCCAAGGATAAAGATAATAAAAAAATTAAATATATTTTAAATTCTATTGAAAATGATAATGATATTTTAAGGTGGGAAAGCCATGAAATTTCGGTTGAACATATAATACCAAAAAATTGGCAAAAAAATTGGTCCAATGTAATTAATGATAAAAATATTACATTATTATATAATATAGGTAATATGGCGTTATTAAACACCGAGGATAATAGCAAAATTAACGATGAATCATTTGCGGTTAAAAAGACTTATTATGAACAATCATTATTTTCCCAGACTCAAATATTATCAAAATATGAATTTATTAGTGCAAATGATATAGAATATCGTGCCCAAAAATTAGCCAAAATTGCCGAGGAAAAATGGCGCATAGATTTCAAAAACCCACCCAATTTTGACGATTGGAATTAAATGATTATTATTCGTATAATGGGTGGTTTGGGCAACCAATTATTTCAATATGCGGCCGCATACAGCTTGGCGCGCCAACATAACACATTTGTGGTGCATGATATTAGCTTTTACCAAGGCAATTACCCATTAAAAAACCTGCACCAACAATATAATGTTGACCATTTACGGCAATTGGGTATGAATGACCAACAAATTGCCAATGAAATTTTTTACCGCAGCCGGTTAGAGGAATTAACCATTAAAAACCTAAACCCAGCCATTCAATTGCCCAATACCCAAAACCCCATTTTAAATGTTAATATAAATGGCATTAACCAACAAATTCAATTTACAAATTATAATTATACCGATTCACCATATAACCCGTCAATATGGCAATGCCCCGATAACACCATTTTAACCGGTTATTTTGAAAGCCACCACTATAGCCACCAATATAGGGGCGAATTTTGCGAACAATTTCAATATAATGGCGCATGGTCGGCCGTGGCCAATGAATATGCCCGCAAAATTAAAAATACACCATTTGCGGTGGGGTTGAATATTCGTTTGGGAGACAAGGTGCATATACCATTATTCCATATAAATTTTAAAAATTATATTGGGCGGGCCATGAATTTAATGAAACAATTGGCCCAATCACGCGGGGCACAACCCAAATTATTTATTTTTTGTGGCGACCCCAAGGCATTTTATGAAATATATGCCGATTTTTGCCACGAACATCAGGGGCAATTTGAATTGGTGGTAACGCAATCGGCCATGTTTGATTTTGAATTAATGAAATTGATGAACGGCTTAATTCTGACCCATTCCACCTTTGGTTGGTGGGCGGCATATTTGAACAACCAACCGCAAAAAATTGTCATTGCCCCCAATTTATTCTTTAATGGTATGGAGGCGATAAAAACTGAACATAACCGGCTAGATTACTACCCCGATGATTTTATTTTATTACCAATCAGCCGTTTTAAGGAATTTCAATGACAAAAAAATTATTAATCGGCATAAAGGAATATGGCGAAGCCGATTTTAACCATTGCCTAAACGCCCTATACGCCCAGCAATGCGATTTTGATTGGTTTGTGGTTCATAAACAACCAAATAAATTGGCCCACCAGCTGGTATATGGCACATATTCCATGCATCACGATGCCTATTTGGGCTTTGTTTCGTGCGATGCCGATATGTGCCTATACCCGAATATTATTCAAAAATGGCAACAAAAATTGCAAAATGACTCTAATATTTCTATAATTAAGGCTGTATTAAACGATTATTTAATGGACGATACTATTCCCGGCATACATTGCTTTGCCAATAATTGCCAATTTTATGATTACCCCGATAACTTAATACCTGATGTTGACCCCATTTATTCAGGCCGCAACGAATATGAATATGAACCGGCCGGGGACCATATGAAATATTGTGATATTAACCAATCATACCGCTTTGGTATGCACCGCATGACCAAAATTTTGCAATCAGACCGCCAAAAGCCCGATTTAACTGCGGCCATGGTGGAATGGAGCATCTTAATGAAAGTTTATTTTGCCTATAAACTTGATGCAAATGAACTGCGTTTATTCGCATTAATGGGGGCGTTAGATGTATATAACGCCAAGGGCGATAACTTAAAATATATTTATAACCATAATTACCCCGATATTGCAAAAGCACGCGTGCCCGAATTATTGCAAATACCGCGCGAAAAAATTACCCAAATGGTCAACCATTATTACAAAAATATTATTATGATGGCATCGCAGGTGGGAACGCACTTAAATAATCCGCCAGCTTTCAAACACAACCCGCAAAACCGTAACCCACGCCCATTTGACCTGCCCCCGCAATTGATACCCAAAATTCACCAAAAACATGAGTTAATCAATTATACCCGTCCATAATCATCGGTAAACCGCTCTATATCCTCTTCACTTAAAATATGGCCGGTTTGCACCTCTATTATTTCCAATGGCGTATCACCCATATTTTTCAGGCGGTGTATGGCGGTGGGGGCAATATAAACCGATTCATTTTCATGGTAAATTTTTTCAACCCCATTCAAATGCACCCCGGCAACCCCGCCCACCACCACCCAATGTTCGGCGCGGTGTTGGTGCCGTTGCAATGAAATTTGCGCCCCAATTTTAATATGCAATTTTTTCACCTGATAATTTGGGCCGCGTTCAATAGTTTGGTAATAACCCCATGGGCGGTATATTTTATAATGGTCCTGCAATGACGGGTGGTTTACCTGCTTTAATTGATTAACCACCGCCTTCATTTCACCCAAATGGTCATTATGAATGCATAAAACCACCCCATCATGCACAATAATATGGCAATTATTCAACCCAACCGCAATGGTTAATATGTCATTGCCACTTTGTATATGCATATTATGGCTGTTATGCAATAATACTTGGCCTTGGGTGGCATTATTTTGGGTATCAGGGGGAATGGTTAATTTTAATGCCCCAAAACTGCCAATATCGTTCCAACCCCAATCAACCGGCAAAACCGCATTATGGGGGTATTTTTCCACCACCGCATAATCAAACGAAATGGGGGTAATATGGGCAAATTCATCACCCAACCATATAAAATCGCCATTTTCACGGCATGAATCAACGGCCGATTGCAATAACTTAAAATCATTGGGATATTGTTTATTAAAAAATGTGCAAATGGGTTTGGGGTCAAAACAAAAATAACCGCTGTTCCATAAATACCCATTATCGCAATATTGTTGGGCGGTGGCAAGGTTGGGTTTTTCCACAAATTGTTTAACCACAAACCCACCCGCCACCGGTTTTGCGGTATTGGGCGCAATATAGCCATATTGGGTGGCGGGGTGGTCAGGTTTTAACCCAAACAGGGCAATGGCATTATTATTCAATAATTCCTGAATAATTGTAATGTCATGTTGAAATTGTTGTGTTTTTTCAATAATATGGTCCGAAGCCATAAACAACAGGCCGGCACCGGCAAAATGGCGCATGGCATATATACAAACCGCCATAATGGCCCCGGCTGAATCACGCACCATCGGTTCCAATAAAATGGTGGTTTTTTCCAACAGGCCCAATTGTTGTATTTGTTCGGCCACCAAAAACCGGTGGTTTTGGTTGCCTATTACTATTATATGTTGGCAATGGGCCACCCGTTGCAGGGTTTTTTGCAGTAAGCTAAGCCCACCGCCATCAAAAGCAATAAATTGTTTGGGGTATTGGGCGCGCGAAAGCGGGAACAAACGCGTGCCCCCGCCCCCACATAAAATAACCGGAATAATATTCATACCTATTTTTACGAAATTTTCATTTTATTTTCAATATAAAAATATATTTTGCTTTGGGCGAATCGGTTTAATATGGGTTTATGGATTCCAATGAACAGGCAAAATATTTACCCAAGGGCGCATTTTTTGAAATAGTGCGCTTGGAAACGCTTAACCGCATAACCGCCATTGACCCCATTACTGGCGAGGAAATAAATTTTGGTTACCCCAAAAATGTATTTGAGCATGATGTTAAAAAATTGGCCATGGTGCGTTTGGCCAACAAAATTAAAACCAAATTTGGCCCCCATAATAACCCCAAATTTGCCGGCCGTGGTATGGTAATATGACAAATGACACTATATTATTATTGGCCATGTTGGCCGATTTTTTTATAAAAATTCCCCAAAAATACCATTTAACCCACCCGGTAATTGTGGTGGGGCGGGGCATAAATTGGTTTGATGCAAAATATAATCAACCCCATAAAAACGATATGCTAAAAATGGCCATGGGCGGTGTAATGGTTATGGTTTTAAGCGGTTTGGGCCTTATTTTCGCCAGTTTGATTGAAAATATGCCACTGATTGGTGTGGGCGGGCAGGTATTTTTGGTTTATGTATTATTGGCCCACCGTTCATTGATTGACCATATTAAAAATATTGCCAAACCATTACAAAATGGTGATTTGGCGGTGGCGCAAACCGCCCTGCAAATGGTGGTTTCGCGCGATGCAACAAAATGCGACCAATATATGGTGGCCCGTTCGGCATTGGAATCGCTGGGCGAAAATTTTAACGATGCCGTGGTTGCCCCCATTTTTTGGTATATATTATTGGGCATAAATGGTTTGGTATTATTTAAAATTGTCAGCACAATAGACAGCATGGTTGGTTACCATAACCAAAAATATGAATATTTTGGCAAAATTGGGGCCATTTTTGACGATATTTTGAATTATATACCGGCCCGCATAACCAGTGGCCTGTTTATTTTATGTGCCCCATTTTTAGGGCAATCAATAACCCATACATTCAAAATAACCCTGCGCGATGGGCGCAACCATGCATCACCCAATGCCGGATATTGCGAGGCCGCCTTTGCCGGGGCATTGGGCGTGCAATTGGGGGGTGAACGTTATTATGACGGCATAAAAAAGGACAACCGCTACGGCGATGGCAATTTTGCCTGCACCGCCCCCGATATTATGCGTGGCATTCAATTATGCAATGGCATTTATGGTTTTATTCTGGCCGTTATTATCCTATTTATTGGCCTTTCATTTGTTTGGTAATATATTTGCGGGATTCGTAAGTTTTTTTTGTGTTTGCATTTTTCACCTGTTTTCAAATGCTGACTTCTTTATATCAGGTGACTTTATTTTTTGCCCGCAACAGGTGACTTTATTTTTTGCCGTTATACAAAATTTGAAAAGGTGTTGACAAAATAACAAAATGCGTTTATGAAGTGTCTCGTTGCGGGCGTGGCGGAATCGGTAGACGCGGCAGACTCAAAATCTGTTTTTGTTCGGCAAAGTGGGAGTTCGAGTCTCCCCGCCCGCACCAAATAATAATATTTAGATATAAAAAATCAAGGTTTTAAGCAAAGTAATTATTATTCAAATTTACCCAACCACCAAACCCACCAATGGCGGTTAAAAATTGGTTGTAGGTTAAGGTTCCACTGGGGGCATTGATATTGTCCAATATTAATTGGGTGGTGGAATTATTATCAAATGTTATTACAATATCGCCATTATCACCGGTTATGGTAAATGAATGGTTGTTATATACGCTTTGAATTATAAAAAAAGCTATTGAAATAGCTAACCGCGTTGGCAACAAACGCGGTTGGCATATTTACCATTTTTTGCCGTGTAAATTGAATTGCATTGCGACAATATTTCGTCTAAATCCTCATCTGCTTCACCATGCCGTTTATCAAATATTAACAAACCATTTGGTTTTAAATGGGTCAAAATAAATTCTTTATATTGGGTAAATGGATAATGAAAACCCATTGAAAAAGTGGAAATTAATACATCAAATGGAATTTCGGGTAATGTTTGTAATTTTGGGTTACATGTTATAATATTTTCAGCCGGCACCCCATTTATTTCAAATAATTTCTTGGTGGATTGCAAATCACAATAACCGGCCGGGTCATTGTCGTAATGATGTTTATGGGTTTGCGAAGATTCAATATCAATGAGAATTATTTTTTCAAAACCATATAATTCATACAAAAATAATTCCAATAAACCATTGCCACAACCAATGGAAGCCAATGTTGATATGTGGTGTGGTGTGGTGTGGTGTGGTGTGGTGTGGTGTGGTGTGGTATATTTGATTTATTATTAATTTCTGTAATAATATTTTGAATGTTTAGAGCTTCCCTTTTAAGATTTTCAAGAATTGCTTCGTAATATAATTGAATATTGTTATTCATAGATATACTATTATAAATTTCATCTCTATTTCCATTGGCAAACCAATTTATTAACGCAGGCCTCATGCCATCAATCGCTTGAAATTCCTGTGTGCGTTGCAAAATTTGATTAATAATTACTTCGCGACTTAAATGTAATTTTAACTTGCTCATAATGTTATAATATTACTGATTGTGTTTTTAGTCAATTAATTTATCCTTAATTTTTAAAAATTTAACCTAAAATGACCGGCTTTCATAATCTATTTACCCAAATGTCAGGTGTGATTCACCCCCAATGGTGGTTAGGAATTGGTTGCAATTTAATGTTCCGCTGGGGGCGTTAATATTATCCAATATTAATTGGGTATTGGATTGTTAATTTTTCATGCAAAATAAGCGGTTAGATTTTTTGGAATCAATTGATTCAATAATGGTAAAATGGGGCGAAATACGTTGAAAATCGGTATCATTGACTCCCTTGCGGTAATCAAAAACCAACACGCCACCGCTAACCAAATTATTATAAATATAATCAGCATATTCCTTCATGGGGAAATGAAAACCCATGGCCAAAATAGATATAACCAAATCAATTGGCTGGTTGGGCAGGGCCTGTTTTGTGGGGTTGCATAAAACAAATTGCGATAAAATATTATTATCCTGCATAAATTGCATGGTGGCTTGCAAATTGGCATAACCAGCCGAATCACTATCCGAATATAAATGGCGGTGGTATTCCGAATGTTCAATATCTATCAGTGTAATGGTATCAAAATTCATTGATTGGGCCAATATACATTCCAAAATACCATTGCCCGGGCCAATGGAAGCCATGTTTTTGTAATTTTTTTGAGGCAATTGATTATAAATTTCCTTTGCCTCATTGCGCATATTTTGGATTATTTTTTCAAAATATTGGTTAATTTTATTATTATTAATCAATGCATCCGACAATTGTTTGCGCGCACCGGTTGCAAACCATTCGTTTAGTTCGTTGCCCGGCACCAATTCCATAAATTCACCGGTGCGTTGCAAAATTTGGTTTTGAATAAATTGCGGTGTCAGGGTTAGATAGTGTCGTCATAAGAAATTAGTTGCAAATATAGAGAAAGTATGCTATCAAGTAAATAGTGAAATCAAACAGCTAGAAAGGCAACTAAGATGGAAACAGAAGCATGCAGAAGGCACGATATAA
>JACCDX010134465.1_pt1 | contig 26035 bp, 13 predicted proteins | sample 7449681 | NCBI WGS metagenome assembly JACCDX01 (sample SAMN15323450, study PRJNA562643) | freshwater metagenome | isolation source: river surface water | place: USA:Blue River Watershed | collected 2017-08-18
AAAATTATCATATAATTCATTTAAAAAAATTAATACTTCTACAACATTAAATACAATAACAACAAATCAATCATATTTAAAATGTTTATTATCTTGTAAATTCTCAATTACAAATAATTTACAATATTTTGGTATTGGATCAGATACAACAAATAATATAGAATATGCTTTATTAATACACACTAATGGTAACATATATTTATATGAAAATAATTCAATTAATGTATTATTAGGAACTCATAATACAAATAATATTTATAGTATAATAATTGATGGATTTAGTACTAAGTATTATATAAATTCTTCATTAGTATATACTAATAATACATATACAAGTAAACAATACAAAGCATTTATTGAATTAAAGAGCAATAATGATATAGTATCTGATATTAATTTTAATTATATTGAAAATGGTCCAACAGGCCCAGTAGGTTCTCAAGGTCCACAAGGAAATATAGGTCGTGCCGGCTCTCAAGGGTTTCAAGGTAATCAAGGTATTGCAGGGGCTCAAGGATTTCAAGGTAATCAAGGCAATCAAGGTTCACAAGGATTTTTTGGTGCACCAGGTTCACAAGGTTCACAAGGCCCTCAAGGACAAATAGGATTACAAGGGAATCAAGGATTACAAGGGCAACAAGGAATACAGGGTTCTCAAGGATCACAGGGATTACAAGGATTTACAGGTGTAATAGGTCCAACTGGATCACAGGGTCTACAAGGTTCTCAAGGAAATCAAGGCCCTCAAGGATTTTTTGGATTACAAGGAGATAGAGGTTCACAAGGATTTCAAGGTATAATTGGCCCAACTGGTCCTCAAGGATTACAAGGAAATCAAGGTATTGCAGGCACTCAAGGGTCTCAAGGATCACAGGGATCACAAGGCTCACAAGGTAGCCAAGGCACAATAGGACAACAAGGTAATCAGGGTTCAGTAGGCCCAACAGGCCCTAAAGGTGAAGGATATGTACAAAGTGAATATATCCTTCAATGTAAATTACAATCAGATCAAACTATTACACAAAATACAGATACTATAATTAATTTTGTAGATGATTATGATCCTAAAAATTGGTATAATGCAACTACTAGTAAATTTACACCTAATATTGCTGGATATTATTTAATAACAGTAGGAGTATGGTGGGCAAATGGTACTACTGGAGATCAAGTTAATATTCAAGCCAGAATTAATGGAAATTCATTTTTATTATGTCAAGATAAAGTACCTACTACTACAGGGTTAAATCAATCAGGTTCTAAATTAATATATATGAATGGTGTAACAGATTATATTGATTTTACAGCATACACTACATCAGCTAATCATATTATCCAACAAGGTAGTGGAATGGGATCTGGTACATGGTTTTCTGCAAGTTTACAAATGTCTGGAAATACAGGTGCACAAGGCCCTCAAGGATTACAAGGATCAGATGGTGCACAAGGCCCTCAAGGATTACAAGGATCAGATGGTGCTCAGGGTGTTCAAGGATCAGATGGCCCAACAGGCCCTCAAGGCCTACAGGGTATAAATGGTTTACAAGGTTCAACTGGTGCAACTGGTCCAAGTGAAACTAATATTGCAAAAAATGTATATTCTTCATCAATTAATAGTGTAGTTGCTATAACAATACAATCTGTAACAGGCGGTATATATAGCGGTTCAGGATTTTTTATAGCACTACCTGAATCAAGCAACTATAATCCGTTATCATATGGATATGTATTAACTGCTGCACATGTTATTATAGATCCAAGTAATAATCAAATATGCAATAATATATGGATACATGTACAAAATCCAACAAATACATACTATAAAGTAAATAATAGTAGTATTGTAGTGATGGGTGTTGATAAAATAGCAGATGTAGCACTATTAAGAATTACAGGATCAAACTTTCAACCATTATATATAGCAGACAGTAGATCAGAATTATCAATAGGAGAATATATTAATATAATAGGGTTTCCATTAGCATTTGATATTCAATCAATTACAAGGGGTATTGTTAGAGATACAAAATATCAAGATGGATATGTACCAGAATCTATAATGACAGATGCATCAATATTTGGGGGTAATAGTGGTGGTCCTGTAATTAAAGATGATAATAGAGTAGTAGGTATATTATCTTGGGGTATTAGTGCAGATTCTATGAATGGTGCTGTTGGAAGTTTCTTATTTAAACCAATTATATTATATTTTATGACAAATTATTTAAATACACCATTATCATATCCAAAAGGATATTTAGGATTAACATATGAAGTTGTAAGCCCTATATTGCCAATGTTTTATTCAAATCTTAAAATAGAAGGATATAGAATAACATCATTTGATAATACAATAACTGCAAAATTTAATTTATATGATATTATAACAAAAGTTGAATCAATTCCAGTAGGAATGTTAAATAATCAATTCCCATTATTTACAGAAATACATTTAAGAGGTCCAGGTCAAACAATTAATATTTCTTATAGGCCATATACAAATGGCTCATATGGAAATGAAACAACTAAACAAGTAACATTAGAAGTATTTAATAGTGCTAAAGATATAGTATTAACAAATAATAGAAGAGAACCTATAAATATTGATAATATACCTGATCAAATTAACCTATAATTATAATAATATAAATAAAATAAATAATATTTAAAATATGATTAATAAATTTTTATTGAATAATCATTTATACAATAAAAATCTAAATATAGTATATAACAAATGTCGTACACGGGTTACAGTTTTTATCAGTCGACCTTAATTGGTCAGGCTAATACAAGACTAACAACTGCAGAGGCAACTCTGGACAACAAGGTTAATCTTAGTACTTATAACAACAAGATTAACCTAATAGATTCTAGCCTTTTTACAATAGATGCTAGAACAACTGCATTAGAGTCCGGCACTGTAAGTTTAAATACATTTAATACTACAGTATCAACTCTTAATGCAGAAGATATTAGCATTAGAAGTTTAATAAGTACTAATGCTGGCCAGGTAGAATCAAGAGTACAAGGTGTAGAAAGTGCTGTGTCATCACAATTTACCACTGTTGTAAGCTCATTATCTGGTAGTATTTCTTCAGTCCAGAATACATTATCTGGTAGAATTGATACACTTGATACTTCAGTGTCATCTATTACTACAACATTAAATACAGTATCTACTACTGTTGCAGGATTTGAAGCAAGTTTAATATCTTCAGTTGGAATTACAGTACAAGGATTTGTAACACAATCTACCTTTGATGCTATTGTATCTTCATTAAATGATACTGATTCTCAAATATTCTCATCACTTGCAACTAAAGTAGCAGAATCTGTACAAAATGATCTAGATGTAGCACAAAATAGTACTATATTATCATTAAGTACTGCAGTTGGTTCAAAACTAGATATTACTACACATGAATCATTTAGCACTTTAGTTGGCAATGACAAAACTGCACACGATGTTGAATATAATAATTACAAAAGTACCCTAACAGGTACATTAGGTACTAAATTAGATAGTAGCGCATTCAGTACTTTTAATGGATTATATGCATCAGATAAAAGCCAATTACAGGCAACTGATTATACATGGGAAAAGAGATTCCAAGCAGTTGAAGAATACATTCGTGCAATGAGTGAGACATATGTAATACAAAATAATGGTACTAATTACACATATACAGCAGATAGACAAAACTTAACATTAAGTCAAGCTCAGGCATTATTTGATATTACTTCTATTAATACAACATCTGGTAATTATTTAATAAACTTAACCTTATCAGCATATGCATACAATTCATTAATTGGTACAATTGATATACTAGGAAATAATGGAAGTACTGTACTAACAGCTGTAAATAAGGCTGCAATAAATCCTACTAATAGAACTGTTACATTAACTGTACCTGCTACTACAGTATTACCTGTAACAATTAGATATAGAGATAGTACAGGAAATACATTATCGTCTTTTTCATTAACACGTGAAGTCTACGAATCAAAGATTGTAGCATATTCTTTAGAGCCTAACTATGCAAATGGTAGAATTGCATTAGGATGGCAATTAGATGTAACTAAAAGTAATACATGGTATAATGTTAAACTTGTTTCACCATTAAATGAAGGTGCTGTAGCTGATACTGATGGAGATGCTTTAGCAAATGAACAAATGGGAGGTTGGGATTTATCTGATAATATTGTTGAAGTATCTGGTAATGCTGTATTAATACAACGTGGTACTATAAATTTTGTTGATAAAGTATTTTATGCTCAAACAGCTGGCGCTAAAATGGTAATTCTCTATAATAGTAATTATACAGGGTCTAATAATGGAGATTTAGTAAATGGTGCGGGTGGTACATCTGGATTTACTACTCCAATAACAATACCTATATTATATATTTATAACTCTGTAGGACAAGATTTATTAACTAGAATAAGAAATGGTGAATTAATTTATACAAATTATTTTTATACTAATGAAGATACACATTTATTAAATTTTTCAAATAAATTTACACCCGCAGCATTAATACCATCTTCTTTTTATAACTTAGTCCCTCAAACATATCCAAATGTACCATATGGCAATGGGCAAGAATTACAAGCATTATCTTATTATTATAGATCATATTATTATCATACATTTGTAGCACCTTCATCTGGTAGTGTACGATTTTATTTTAGTTATAATACCAGTGCATATTTTGAAGAAACATTTAATAGATTATTAGATAGTGGAGGTAATAATATAATTGCAAATATTACTAATATAAATACAAATATTTTAGAACGTAGTACAACTATAGAAAATAATATTAATGTTAGAAATAAATCATTAAATAGTATTGGATTTATATATAATAATTTAGTATTTGCAGGTGCATATGTAAATAATACAACAACACCTGATTGTACTATTAGTAGTTTAACACCTGGCGCAACTTACACAATAGAAATTATTTCAGATAGAAATGACACTGATACTGGGGCAATGGGATCAATTGATTTAGGTGTTAAGATATTACCATCAAATAGTAATACACCAATCCCATTAATATATACTAATGTTCAATTAGAAAATATTTCAGTAAGTGGTACACAATACATTATTGATAATTTTAATTCATATGGCATAACATATCCTCAAAGAATATGGGCACCATCATATAATGTTGGTTCAAATGCAGTTACATTCTTAACAAGCACATATATTGATGTAACAAACACATCTAGTACATCAAATGTTATAGGATTAAAACCAGCAAGAACTGATACATTAGATGTATCAGGTATGTTAAATATTCCATTACAAGCATTTAAAGATGCATTAGCAACAAATGCAAGTAATGTTAATTTTACAAATGGTAGTGCAGTAAGATATCAAAAAACATTTACAATCTCACAAGCATATGTACTAAATTTTAACTGGAGAATACAAAGTTCAGATTTAACTAATGTTAACAAAAATGATACTGCATTCCTAGTATTATACACATTTACTAATAATGTACCTACTCCAACAATATATCCTATCGCATCATCTCTATCAAATACATCAGGCTTAACTAATTATTCAGGTTTATATTCATTAACATTACAACCAGGTACATATTCTCTAGGATTTTCTTGTTTTAATGAAGAAGATATTCCTGTATATGCTTCATCAGATAACGTAACATTTTATTTTGATAACGTTATATTAAATATATTACAAAATCCTCCATCATTTTCATATAGTGGTGGCCCATTTGTAGCAACAACTGGTACTGCATTTGGCCCTATAGTGCCTACAAGTACTGGGGGATTAATTGCAACATATACAATGGATACTGGATATACTCTACCAGCTGGTTTAACTCTAAACTCAACAACAGGTGCTATTTCAGGTACACCAACTGTAACTGCAGCAGCTGCAAACTATGTAATAAGAGGAACAAATAATGGCGGTACTTCTACTACAACTATTAACTTAACTGTAAATGCAGGTGTACCAATTATATCATATACCTCTCCAGTAGTATTTACTAAAAATGTTGCAATAACTACTATTTCACCAACTATAATGCCTGGAAGCGGCCCAATTGATAGTTATAGTATTAACCCTGGATTACCTTCTGGTTTATCATTTAATACAACAAATGGTCAAATATCAGGTACACCAACTGTATCATTAGCTGCTACTAACTTTACAGTAACTGCAACTAATAGTGTTGGTAATGGTACTGCAACTATTAATATTACAATAAATGATGTTGCAATTAGTTCATTATATAATGATTCACCATATTATATAACAGGTACTCTAGCTATTACAAATATAACACCTACAAATAATGGTGGCATCCCTACATCCTTTGTAGTAAAATCAGGTAGCTCATTACCTGCTGGATTATCATTAAATTCAAGTACTGGTGTAATTTCAGGCACACCAAATGATGTTGCAAATGAGACAACTGTTAATACTATAATTGTAGCATCACACTCTGGAAGTAGTCAAGAATTATCATTAACATTTATAATACAAAAAGGCCCTGTGATTCAAGCAGTATTAGATAATTTTAGTGCACCTATTACAAATAGTTGGTCAAGAACTGCAGCAGTAGGAGGCGTTGAAATAGCAGATAATACAACTACATACTTAAATCCTACTGCACAAGGAACAACTGAATCAACAATGTATGTAAAAGCTGGTGCAACCTTATCTGCAATGCAAAGTACATTAGGTATTGCTAATATGAGTATTTTTGATTCTGCATTATCTTCATTACCATCAGGTGATAGACAATGGACTAATGGTGGTGCAGTAAAATTAAATAATACATTTACATCAACTGATAATAACACTTATATAGGTTTTAATTGGAGAACAGTATCTGACGATTATAATAATGCTGAATGGAATGATTTAGTAGCAATGGTATTATATGATATATCTAATAATATTACAACAGCATATCCATTAGCATATTCAACTGATGGTAAGCCTTTAATTAATAATAATAAATATGGTACATTTACTACAAACATACCAATAGGTACATATACAATAGGTTTTGCATCAATTAATGAATCATCTGCGGATGGTATTACAGATGGATATTCACCAACATTATATGTAGGTGCAATTAATACATTATCTGATACAAGAAAATATGTTGCTAAATATAGTATTCCTGGTGTACTAAATGGCGGTGAATCATATAGCTTTTCACCAGTTCCATATGGTTCAGCTGATTTAACTTCAGCATCAGTTTCACCTGCACTACCATCTGGACTATCATTAAATACTACAACTGGTGTAATTAGTGGTATTGCTACTCAAGTTGCTGCAAGTACAACATATACAGTGTCATTTACAAATGGAAATGGTGTATTTACAACTGATATAACATTTTCAGTAATAGATGTAGTACCAGTATTTAGTTATCAAACCCAAATAACAAATGCAATCCAAGGTATGTCTATAAACTTATCTATGACAAATAATCCTATTACACCAACTATTACAAGAGGTATTATACAATCATTTTCAATATCACCTGCATTACCTAATGGACTAATATTTAACACAACAACAGGTATAATTTCAGGAAGACCATTAGAAGTAAAAAATAATACAATATACACTATTACTGCTACAAATACTTTATCCCAAACTTCACAGGTACAACTTACATTTGCAGTTACAGAGCTAGTAAATACAAGTATTAGTACAACAACATTAATAGATAATTTTAATTCATATACTGCAATAGATAATGCTGTAAGACTAATTGGTAGTTCAACAAATGCTACTGATTTTATAAGTAGTGGAAATTGGTTTGATATAATTAACGGATCTGATGGGACAAACTTATATCCTCCTGCGCATATTCAAAACACATATATTGATGTGAATAATCAAGGTACATTATCAAATGCATTAAGAGTAATTGCATTAGGATATACATCTGTTATACCAGAATCATTAATTAATTTATCGTATTCTGATATACAAAATGCAACACCAGGTGGAATAAATGATAAAGCATTATGGAGAGGAGGTGCAGTACGTTACAGAAAATCATTTTCTGTTTCACAAGCAGCATCATTATCATTTAAATGGAAAGTTAAGTCACAAGATTTAATTAGTACTCAAGCAAATGATATTGCATTCTTAGCATTACATACTATTACTTCTACAGATGTAACTACTACATTATATCCTATAGCATATTCACTAGATAGTGTAATAAATAGTGTAGAATATTCTGGTGTATATAATCTTACATTAAATGCTGGTAAATATTCATTCTCATTTGTAGTATATAATGAACAACCTACAACTTCTGGTGCTGATTTCTATTTTGATTTAGGTAATATTAACTTATGGGTAGATGATATTACAGTAACTCCTCTATCAGCACCTAATATTGAATATGCAGTATCATCTGTAACAGTTGCAGCAAATGAACCAATTGCACCAATTGTAGCAACTAATACAGGTGGCCCAGCAACTTTTACTGTATCACCTTCTTTACCTACAGGATTATCAATTAATTCTAGTACAGGTGAAATTACAGGTGCAGCAACAACACCACAAAGTGCAACTCAATACACAATAACTGCTAATAATGCACTAAATACCCCTTCAACTGCACAATTATCAATTACAGTATTAGAATCAAATAGAATAATGGTAGATGATGTTGAAATGCCATTAACTATAAATAGTAGTATTTATAATAAGACATTCTCTGATAAAAACTACAAGTTCAGAGGATCAACATATGTCTATGCTACAAGTGCAACAAAGATCCGTGTGCGTGTAGATGGCACTGAATATGCAATTTCACCTTCTGATGAAGCTGGTGTTCGTTTTGGTGGTGTATTCCAAGGTGTATTCCCTGTAGATCCTAAAGCATATTTCTTTGATCTAACTACATTAAGTGATCCATCTGGCTCAATCTTATCATTAACATCTTTATCAGATTCAAATGGTGGCGATGGATTATATCTAGTTGGTATTGTAGATAGATTAGCAGATAATGTTGGAACAGCATATACTACATATCCATACCAGAAATCACAGATTATAGCAGTTAAATTAAATAACTTTAGTTTAATTGGTGCTGCAGTACAAGGATGGGGTACTGATGTAGCATTAACTGAACAATCTAGCTTTGTTTACACTGCTAATAATATTCAATTTACTAATGGTCAGCCATTCAAAATACGTTCAAATAATAAATGGAATACTGGTGCAATATTCCCTGGATATGCTGCATATGTAGATATTGAAGCAATTAATGGAACAACTATTTCAGGATTTGGTAATAGTGATATCAGCTTTACTCAACCATCTGATAAATATAATGTAGTATTAAATGTAGCTAATATTAATTCACCAACACTATCAATTCTAAAAGCTGCTCCTGCAATAACATACACTACTTCATCTATTACATTTACAGATACCATACCTATTACATCATTAACTCCTACAAATACTGGTGGTTCAATAACATCCTATAGTGTAAGCCCTGCATTACCTACAGAATTATCATTAAATACTACTACAGGTGTAATATCAGGAACTCCATCTGGTGTATCTGCAGCAGCAGATTATACTGTTACTGCAACAAATACTAATGCAAACAGTGTAACACAAACATCTACATTTGTGATTAATATTACAGTACAAGCATTACCTGCACCATCAATTGTATATTCAACTCCTAAGACTTATTATGTAAACTCACCAATTGTTGCATTAGAACCTACAAATACAGGTGGTGGTAATGTTACTTATAGTGTAAGCCCTGCATTACCTACAGGATTATCACTAAATACTTCAACTGGTATAATAACAGGGACACCTACTGCATTAACTGCAGCAGCAGATTATACAGTTACTGCAACAAATATTACAGGTTCAGATGATTTTATAATAAATATTGAAATTGTTGCTCAGCCAGCTGGTCAACCTTATATGCAAGTGGCTTGGGGTAAATGGTTTGACGGTGTAGATAGTGATTATTCATATGTTAACACAATTGCAATTGATTCTCAGCAAAATGTCTACACAATGGGTGAAACACAAGGTGCAGTAGATCCATTATTAACAGGAATATTAGGTACAAAACCAAGTGGCAATAATATAGGTTTATATTTTATTAAATATGATGTGTCTGGTAATCCTCTATGGGGTAAATGGATAGATGATAGTTCATATGATGAAGCAAAAGGGATTGCAGTAGATTCAGCTGATAATGTATATGTGCTAGGTAAATGTGGTGGTAATAACTCCTATATACAGAGTATTGTAGGAAGTGCTAAACCAAATCCTTTTACTGAAGGAGGATATATTGCTAAATTTAACTCATCTGGTACACCAATATGGGCTAAGTGGATTGAAGGGAATAACTCTATATTTGGTAACTGTTTAACAATTGATTCAGCTAATAATATCTATATAGTTGGACAAGCAACTACACAATTTTCAGATAGCGCATTTGCAGCTGTAATGGGAGCAATACCTTCAGGAGGAAACGCAAATCCATTTATAATTAAATTAAACTCATCTGGTGTTGCACAATGGGGTAAATGGATGATTAGTAATGGATCATATTTTGGATATGGTTTTGGTGTAACAGTGGATGTAGCTGGAAATGTATATATTGTAGGAGAAGCAAATGGAGATTTAACTACTGCATTAATGTCTGTAATGGAAGTTAAACCTGTAGCACAATTTAATTCTGCTGGATTTATATATAAGTTTAGTAGTACAGGTACAGGATTATGGGGTAAATGGTTTGATGCTGTTGAGTCATTACCAAATGCAGCATATACAGTAGCAACTGATAGTTTATCAAATGTATATGTTTCAGGAAAAGCATCTGGTAATATGTTAGGACAAGTGGGTGCAGTAATAGGTAATAAACCTTCAAATAACAATGCTGGCTTTTTAATGAAATTTGGAGCAGATGGTACAGGTTTATGGGGTAAATGGTTTGATGCTCAAACATCTTGGGATGATACAAGAACTGTTGCAGTTGATAAAGTTACAAATCAAGTATATGTAGGTGGTTTTACTGAATCAGACAATCTTGTTAATGTAGTAGATGCATCTGGTCAACCCTTATTAATAACAAAACCTGATTTTAATAGAGGTAGTTATATACTAAAATATGCTGCAGATGGTACTGGATTATATGGTAGTTGGTTAGGACATTCATCAAGTAATGTGTATGGATTAAATGTAGATGCAACTGGTAATTTATATGTATCAGGATTTACTTCAATAATACAACCAGCTTTAGCTGGATTTGTAGACCCTAAGTATTCTGATACTATTTCAACATCATATATTTCATCTGCGTCATTCTTATTTAAATATAAACCATCGAATATACGCCCATCAACAAATCCTCAGAATGCTACATCAGTACAGGCATATGATAATGGTGCAAGTTCACCAAATGTTAGAATAATAATAGATCACCCTAACCCTGAAGCACCTGAATACTATTATATTACATTTAACAGATTTATATCAAGAAGTATTGTAGGTGGTGGTGATTTTAGTGTATATAGATCATTTAATTTTTACAGACCTGGAACAGATATAACAAATCCTCCTAAAGTTGCTGATAGTTTTGCCTGGTTTAATACTTTAGAGGATAAATTAGCTACAAGACATATATTTGAAGTATCAGGTAATCAAGCTATATGTAATATACCTAAATCTATGATTGATGAATCATTTAGATTAACTTCATCAGATCAATCGACATATATGTATCCTCAAATAAATACGATATATGAAACGATTACACAAAATAATATATGGAATTACCAAAGACAAGCCAATGTCCAATATTACCCATCTGCATTAAGTAATTATACATTCCCTACAATGTATCCTGTAGAAAATCTATCATACAGTATTGATGCTTCTGAAAATATAGTAGTTGATTTTGATATTTCAGGGGCTTCAAGTAAAATAGCTTGGTTAACACCTGCTGGATATGAAGTAGTAATGAATATAAATGGTGTTAATAAAACATTTAAATCAGGATATAATGTAGGCGATGTTGTATTTATTCGTAAATCAGTAAATGGAAATAATGCTAAAATAATGGTAAATAGATATAAGTTTGAATTTATTAATTTAATTGATTCTTCAATGCCACCAATTTCAATAAGTAATTTAACATTAAATGCATATTATAGAAAAAATATAGGTAATGATAAATTTACAAGTGCATCTATAACAGATATTTCATATAATCCTGTTTTACCAGCTATTGATTTTACATTAGGAGGTGTATTAAATCCTATATATGCATATGGTCAATCAAATCAAGGGCGTCCAATGGGAGAAGAATCTTTTAATACATATAGAACTGTGTACTATTCTGCTGATTTAGATCTATTCCTTGGTGAATACTGGGCACCTAATAAATATCGTATGTTTAAACTTGGTCCTGGTGGTGGACTAATAAGAGGTCAAGGTAGAACAAAAGTACAATTAGCACACCCTGATTTAGCTCTAACTATATTCTATGAGGACTATGCTAAATTAGCAGATGGCTCTGATATACCCAATTTAACATTATTAACATCTGATACAATGGCATCACCATTTACAGTATCAGTAGCAAATGGCAAATATGTTGTAGCTGGAATTGAAAATGCAACAATTTACTTGGTTAAGGGATCAACTTACACATTTAATGTTAATGCTACAGGACATCCATTCTTAATTAAAACAAATATAAGCACTGGATTAACTGATCAATACACATCTGGTGTAACAAATAATGGTGCTGAATCTGGTATAGTAACCTTTGTAGTACCATCAGATGCACCTTCTGAGTTATATTACAACTGCCAATATCACTCAGCAATGAGAGGTAAAATTGTAATACTAAACTCTGGTAGCAACTATGTAGCACCTGTAGTAGATACAATTGTATAAATAGAATAATATAAAATACTAAAATATTACATATATTAATATACTAATATAATTTAAAATACTATAAACATTTATTATTAATAATATATTATAGTATTATTTCTAACAAGTACGAATGTATTGCCACCCCATATCTTCACAGATACGTTGCCAAGTTTTATCTTGTAAATAGAGTTTATCACGGTTCTTTAGTAAAGGAAAACACGCTAAATATTCATCCATTTCTAGTAACTCACAGAATTTATACAGTACATATCCATATGATAAGAAATTTCTACGACCCTTTGGACAATGTTTCTTAAAAGATGGCTGAATTTCACGAAACATATGACGCAATTTTTCTTCATCTTCACGAGACATAAATGGTGCATTTTGCCCATTTAGACGATTAATAATATGAGGAATATGTTCATAATATTTGGAGCATTTCATTTTTCTTAGGATTTCACGAAGTTTAGTTGGTTTTAGACTTGACATATTTGTGATACGTTCCTTTTTAAGTTGCACCAGGATTTCATCATAAACTTCATTGGGGATTTCAGTGCTTTCTTTGGCCTGGAATTGTGCAAGCCATTCATTAAAGTGATTAATTTTCTTGTAAGCATAATAACATACCTCACGAGGTGGATCTTTGTATGATGGTTTATCACTGTCAACTAAAATAAACTCTTGATGTCCGCACTTGGAGCAAGTAAGATTTGCTTCGTTGAGGCACATAATCATTTCATTACCACAGTGTTCGCATTGTGTCCAGGGGTCATCATATTCTTCGATTGTGTTTTTGGCCATAGTAGGATCTTCAAGTTGAAGATATTCATTTAGTAAATTGTGCCTTTGATGCATTTTTTCCTTTGGAGCTGTAGCAGTCGCATTTGTATCGTTTAATATATTAACAGATGTTGAAACAGCTGGTAAACATGTGGCTTCATCTGATGCAACTTCTTCTAAAATAGCTAAAATACTACCAGGTTTTGCCTTGTTTGTAGCAAAAGTTTTTGCACCTTGTTGAATTTGTTCTTGAATATCATAATAATTAAAAAGAATATCACCTGTTCTAAGGTAATAGTCCATTAAATCATTATCAGACTGTAAAGATTTAATTTTCTTCTCAAGAGTTTCAAGTTCTCTTTCAAGACGCCAAATTTCAATATCAGATGTACTATTTTTAATTTTAGTTTTAATGGCTTCTGCTTCAGAATGGTATAGATCTATATTATTTTTTTCATCGTTGATTTGTTGTATTTTCTGATTATGAATGGCATCAAGTGTTGTCCTGGCTTCTGGATTGGAACGTTTTGAACTCTTAACTTTAAAAAACGCACTATCACTCATAGCTGCAATATACTTATACGGTAAGTGTGCTAAGTTTTTAAACCCTAATTCAGTGTGCTTAGAAACTATTATTTTTTGTTTATTATGTTCACACTTTTTTCTAACATATTTAGGTTTTTCTTCAGACATATCTATGATTATTTTGAATTATAGAGTAAATCAAAATTTATATAATGCACCTCCGGCTAAATATTAGTCTAATAATGTTTAAAAACGTGTATTTGATACATTAAAGAAGGTATCAAGAACTATATTAAAATATGATAAACTCTCCGACATTTTTGCCGATTTATTAATTTTTAAAAATTCTATTTGTGATTTTCTCAAAATTATTTTCTTAATTTAAGATATAATAAAATGACTGGTGGAGGTTTAATGCAATTAGTCGCTTATGGCGCACAAGATGTTTACTTAACTGGTAATCCTCAGATTACTTTCTTCAAGGTTGTATACCGTCGCCACACCAACTTCGCCATGGAGTCCATTGAGAACCCTTTCAATGGTGCCCCTAACTTCGGTAAGAAGGTGACTTGCACTATCCAACGTAACGGTGATTTAATCCACCGCATGTACCTGCAAGCCACTCTACCCCAGGTTAAACTGCAATCAACTGATGGTTCTGGTGCTCAATTCCGCTGGCTCAACTGGATCGGTCACAACTTAATCGACTACGTAGAAATCGAAATCGGTGGTCAACGTATCGATAAGCACTATGGTGACTGGCTACACATCTGGAACGAGCTAACCCAAGAGCCTGGTAAACAAGCCGGCTATGCCAAGATGGTAGGTAACGTTCCTGAACTAACCAACCTCTGCTACCAAGGTGGTAACAACTGTGACAATGACTGCTATGCTGGGGAACCTCTAACTTCTGAGGCTGTTACCAGCTGCACTCCTATGTACACTCTGTACATCCCTCTACAGTTCTGGTTCTGCCGCAACCCTGGTCTAGCTCTACCTCTAATTGCTCTCCAATACCACGAGGTACGCATCAACTTAGAGTTCAACACTCTAAACAACCTCTGCTGGGACTATGCAACTGGTGGTGACAGACACTCCATCCGCAACCGTGTTGGCCAATGCGGTCTAGCTGCAGCCTCTCTCTATGTAGACTACATCTACCTAGATACTGATGAGCGCCGCAAGTTCGCCCAAGTCAGCCACGAATACCTAATCGATGTATTACAATTCACTGGCGGTGAATCTATCACCAGCTCCAGCAACAAGCTCAAGCTCAACTTCAACCACCCTGTGAAGGAGCTTGTATGGGTTGTACAACGCGATTCATTCGTAAGCTGCCAAGATGATGTAATTGATCCTTGGAAGGGTCAACAACCATTCAACTACTCTGATTGGTGGGATCGCTGCGTGCTCGAGTCTGGTTACTCCGTGACTCGTGTAGAAGGTATGGCTGGTAAGAACCCTGTAATCACTGCACTCTTACAACTCAACGGTCACGACCGATTCCAAGTGCGTGATGGTAACTACTTCAACTGGGTGCAACCTTACCAACACCACACCAACATCCCTGCAGTTGGTATCAACGTGTACAGCTTTGCTCTACAACCTGAACAACACCAACCCAGCGGTACTTGCAACTTATCCCGTATCGACAACACCACCCTGCTCCTAACTGTGAGCAACAACGCTGTTGGTAACGATAAGAGCTCCACTGTACGCGTGTATGCAACTAACTACAACGTACTCCGCATTATGTCTGGCATTAACCAAGTAATTGCAACAATAATTAATACAATTGTTGTTAATTACTGGTTTGCAATTGCAAACCGCCTGTGCCAAACAGCTAGCTGCCTTGTGTTATTACAAGGGCAAACAGTGTGACTAGCTAGTGGTTTTGAAGCAATTCAAAACTGCAAGATGACCTGGTTGCGGGAAACCCCTTATAGCCTTCACTACTACTCTTATGCTGAAAAGTATAAGAGAATCCAGGGTAATGACCTCGGACAAAGTAAAAACGTGAAGGATTGGGCAATCCGCAGGCGAGTTTCTAAGGCCGCTATGATAGGCTATGAAACCGTTTCAGAGACTGCAAAGGCATCGGTATTCAATGAAGGTCTAATCAACCTGAGAATGCTTAAGGTACAGTCCAGCTTCTAAGGAAACTTAGAAGAATCCGCTTGGGGCGGTCTTGCTTACAGCAACTAAGCAGTTTTACTACTTATTTGTATTGCATTTTTATAAAAATATAAAAATATAAATTAATTAAAATATCATAAATATAATATTATTATAATATACTTATGATAACTATATAATTATAAAATACAAAAAATATAACTAGAATATTGATGTTAAATTTGAATCTAAATAATATTTGGGGTTATGTAGTAAAATGTCAAATAAATGTCAAGCTTTAATTAATCAAGGTCCAAATAAGGGTAATCAATGCACAAATTTAACAAATGATAAATATTGTAATAAACATATACGCAATATTATAGTTGATAAAAGTATTACAGACAATGTTAGATATTGCGATATATCTAGAGGTTGTTATAATGTATTAGAAGGAGGGCAACAAATGAAATGTAAAATATGTCTTCAAAAATCACGTATAAATGATCGTAAAAGAGGAGAAAAGAAAAGATTAGATTCTTCACTGTGTTTAGATTGTGGAATTATACTAACAGATAATATACGAGCTATTGGAAAAAAAAATAAAGAACTGAGAAGATGTAAATCTTGCTATGATAAACTATTAGAAGTTGAACAAAATAGACCAAAAAGAGAACGTAATTATAAACAAGAAGGATTTAAAAATAAATATGTAGTCTGGAATAGTTATATTAAAGGTGCTAAACAGCGTAAATTAGATTTTACACTTTCAAAAGTATTATTTAATGAATTATTAATTAAACCATGCTTCTATTGTGGTTATTATAATTTACAAGAAATTAATGGGATTGATAGAATTGATAATAATAAAGGATATACTGATAATAATGTAGTAACATGTTGTAGTACATGTAATATTGCAAAAGGTACAAATCATCCTCAAGAGTTTATTGATAAAATGTTTGCTATATATGAATATAAATTAAAAAAAGAACCTATTAAAAGTGAAATAATGCAAAAATGGTCAGAAACATACTTATCAAAAACTAAACCTACATTTAATAATTATTCTAAATCGGCTAATTCCCGTAATTTAGAATTTAAAATAACTAAAGATGAATTTAATAATATAATTGCACAACCTTGTTATCTATGTGGCATTGCATCAGCAGATAATAATTCTAATGGAATTGATAGATTTGATAATTATAAAGGTTATATACTAGATAATTGTCGCTCTTGTTGTGGTCATTGCAATTTAATGAAAAAAGATGTATTATATGATAAATTAATTAAAATATCAGAAGGAATACATGGTAAATATAATGAATTAACAGAATACTTTAAAGCGTTTGATATAAAGATTCGTAATATAAAAGTTGATAAGCGTATTGTATCAGATAATAATATTATTCTAGTTGAAAAGGAATTAAGGCATTATAAACCTATTAATGAAATTATAGAACAATCTAAAGAAAATACAAATGAAATTAATAATATTATAGAAATAGCTAAAGAATCTAATAAATTGCAACCAGTAAAACAATGGAAAGCCAAACAAGTTTATGAAACAATCGCAGCAAATAATGAAAATATCTATAAAGAATACTGTGAACAAAATAATGATATTTCTAAGATTCAAGATTGGAATAATAAATGGGTTACATTTGTACTAAGTATTAAATCCAAATCATTTGAAGAGGCTAAGGAAATAATTAAAAGATTTATTGAAGATTTACGGAGAATCCGTCATAATGAACTCTGTTATACTAAGAACTCTGTATTAGTTGATAGAGAAGATAGAAAACAATGGCCTGCAATAACAGTTGTTCGTGCATTTCTTGATGGTAAACTTGATACATTCAAGAAATATACTGAAGAACAAACTGGTGATAATCCTGATGATCCTAAATGGCAAAAACGATGGGATGTATTTGTAGAATCTCTGGAAGAAAATAAGGATAATGAGAGTTGTCTAAAGGAAATATGCAGTAAGTTTATGACTGCGCAGCGTGCTAAGAGATATAGGCATATGAAATAGATTATTTACGGACATTGTGTTAATTACTATATTATATTTTATTTTTTTTTATAAATGAGTTCTTGGTTAAATAATAGTATAACATATAGGAATAAACATAAATTATATAACATACAATCAAATATACAATCAAATATACAATCAAACATACAATCAAACATACAATCAAACATACAATCAAACATAAATTTTAATAGTAATATAGTTAAAAAGAATACAATAATATTAAATAATAAAAAACAAAATTATATTGAAACAGTTTTTGGAAATGATATTTTAAATAAAGATAAAATTTTAGTAATAAGCCAAAAATATCATTATGGTGATAATATATTTAATTTACAATTTTTTAATCATATTAAAGAGTATTTAATGAATAATAATATTATTATTCATTATTATATTGATTATAATTATAATAAAAATATAAATGAACTAAATGCATATATTGATGATGATAATAAGAATATTATATTAAAAGATATAGCAGATATATCTGGTAATAGTATTCATTTATGGATGAATGAATTTAAAAAGTTTGATTATAATAACATGTATTTTGATAAACACATGTTAGAATTATATCATACATTTTGTAAATTAGTATCATTTAATATTATATTATCATCATATTATTTTGAAGATAGAACATTAATAGAAAGATATAATAAATTAGATAATAAATATAAAGATATCGATATTTTAATTTTAAATTCTCAGCCACAATCAAATCAATATAGTTATAATAAGCAAGAATGGGATAAAATGATAGAATATTTATTTAATTCTAATAAGTATAAAATTGTAACATCTGATAAAGTAAATGATAATATAATATGTACAAGAGATGATAATTTATTAATAAAAGATATAGGCGCAATATCAACACATACTAAGTATATAATAGGAGTTCACTCAGGCCCTATGACAGCTTGCTATAATAAATTAACAAAAGATAATGTTATTAAATGGATAATATTTAGAGATGATCTAAATGTTAGACATTATTATATAGATAATATTATTACAAATGATATAAGTATTATATATAATATGTTTTAGATTTGTGAATCACCTTTAAACACTCTATAGCTATCAGAATCAAAATGTGTAGTGGAAACCTCGAATATATCACCTTCTTCTTCACAAATTATTTGATGAGGTTGACCAATTTGATTTGTAATTACATCACCTATTTTTAGATTCTGTGTAATTATATCTGCATTTGCAGTATTGATATATTTAAATATAAACTTACCACTTGCTACATACCATGTTTCTTGTTTAATAAGATGATAATGCATACTAAATTTTGCACCTTTATTAAAGTGTAAAATTTTTCCACAATATTTATCATTATTAACAAAAATTACTTCATGACCCCAACCTTTTGTTATAATTTCAGATTTTTGTTTAATTTGTAGATTTTTAGGAATAGTTTTCCAATATTGATCTGAATTACAGCATTTATCATCAATAAATAGATCAAAAGATGGTTTATTCATTCTAAGATTATGATATTTACATCCCCATTCTTCTAATTGTTTTTTAGTTAATTCAGTATAATCAACACCAGAAGATCCACCACGAGCAGTCCAGTATGTAATATTATATCCTTCGTCATATAATTTATTAATATGCTCAATTCTTTCATTTATAGGTGTTGCATTTTTATATTTTTGTAAATCATTATCATTTGTTTTACAAATAGTATTATCTATGTCTATATAAAGATTCATTATTTTAATATATTTAGAAATTATAAATGAGCCTTTATACCCTTAAAGAACCTACTAATATAATTATTATAGGTGATATTATGTTAGATCATAATATTGAAGGAGTATGTACTAAAATAGCAAATGAATCACCTATTCCTGTTGTTAATTGTAATAAAGAATATTATAATTTGGGAGGTTGTGGTAATGTAGTTATGAATACAATTGCATTAGGAGTAGATAAAGTGTATTTATTTTCAAGAATAGGTATAGATACAAATAGTACTATATTAGAACAATTATTACCTAAAAATGTACAAAATAATTTAATATATGATGAGGAATTTATTACAATAACTAAAAATAGAGTATATAGTGAAAATAAATTACTATGTAGATTTGATAATGAAAATATAAAATATACATCTTTAGAAGAAGAAAATAAAGTAGTAGAACAAATAATAGAACTAATTAAAAATGATGCAATTAGTTCAGTAATTTTTTCAGATTATAATAAAGGGTTTTTAACAAAATCTTTATGTCAAAGGATAATTAATATATGTAATACTAATAACATTGTATCAATTGTAGATCCTAAAAACGATTATACTAAATATATAAATTGTACAGTAATTAAACCTAATAAAACTGAAACTAAAAATATTTTTAATATTAATATTGATAATTTAGGGTTAGAAGAAAGTCATAAAAAAGTAAAACAATTAGTTAATTGTAATACATCTGTAATAACATTGTCTGGAGATGGTATAACCGCATATAATGGTATATTATATAATTATAAAGAAGATTCTGAAGAAATAATTGATGTAACTGGTGCAGGAGATATTGTATGTAGTGTATTTGGAGTATTATATTCTCAAATAGATGATATTGAACTTATAATTAAAATTGCAAATCATTTAGCTACTATATCAATATCGCATCTTGGAGTATATGTAATTAGTGATAAAGATATTTTAGATACATATAGAAATATTCATAAAACAAAGGTTATAGATTTACAATATTTTTCAAAAATAAATAAAAATGTAGTATTTACAAATGGATGTTTTGACTTATTGCATTCAGCTCATATAGAATTATTTAAATTTTGTAGAAGTTTAGGTGATATTGTGGTCGTTGGGCTTAACTCAGATGAATCTATAAAGCGTCTAAAAGGGGAATCAAGGCCTATATATAAATTAGAAGATAGAATTAAAATTCTTGAAGCAATCGAGTATATTGACTATATTATTCCATTTGAGAATGATACACCTATTAAATTAATTGAACATATAAAACCAAATATACTTGTAAAGGGAGGAGATTATACAAAAGATAATATTGTAGGGAAAGAGTATGCACAAGAAATAATACTGTTTAATTACATAAATGGAAAATCAACCACAAATACAATAAATGTGATTAAAAACAATTAAATATAGTATGATATACTATAAATGAATTCTATACTACGGAAAGAATTGACTCCATTTAAGGTTCCAATACAAAAAATTAGACTTGGTAGGGATAATGATGGAGGCTATATAGTATTTAATCATAATTTAGATAAATTGGATGGTATATATTCATATGGTATTAATGATGATGTTTCATTTGATTTAGATTTTACAAAATATAGCAACTCAAATATTTATATGTATGATCATACTATTGATTCTTTACCTCAAATTCATTCATCTTTTATTTTTACTAAAGAAGCAGGGAGTGTAAATAATATTATTACACATATTCAAACAAATAACCCTGATAGTAATAAATTATTTTTAAAAATGGATATTGAGGGCTGTGAATGGGAACTTTTGGATAGATTAGATGAAAAATATTTAAATCAATTTGAACAGTTAGTAATTGAATTTCATAATATACAATTTATACAAAATGAATTTTTTACTCATCTTGATATTACCCCAGAAATTGTAGAACGAGTTTTTAAAAAATTAAATAGGTATTTTTATATGGGTCATATACATGGTAACAATCATGCACTTTTAGGAGAACTTCCAAATGTAGTTGAATGTACTTATATACGAAAAGATTTAATTCCTAATCCCAAAATTGAAACAATACAATATCCAATTGCTGGATTAGATATGCCTAATAATAATTTACGTGAAGATTATATATTAAATTGGTGGTTATAATTATTAGTGTGTGTTTATATATTTAAAATAAATACTACGAAATATTATAAATGGAGTTTAACACCTATTTTAAAAATGATATTGCAAATGGTACATTATTAGGTGAATACAAATCACAATCTTTATTTAAATATTTAAAACAAACAGAACATCTTCAGGGTTCTACGGCTGAAATCGGTGTATATGAGGGTAGAACATCAAAACTAATACATAGTTTTACACCACATAAAACACATTACTGTTATGATACATTTTGTGGTATTATTGGAGCAGATAGTTCTGTAGATAAACATGTAGATGGCGAATTTAATTGCCCTCTAGATAAAGTTAAATCCATAATTAATATGGATAATGTCATATATAAGGTTGGATTTTTTCCATCAACATTTAATGAATATGATGAAGTATTTTCATTTGTGCATAGTGATACTGATACATATATAGGTACAAAAGAAACCATTAATTATTTTGCATCAAGAATGGTAAACAATGGAATAATTTTATTTGATGATTATGCATGGGTTAATTGCCCTGGCGTTGAAAAAGCTATTCACGAATTTATTCAAACAGATAGGGATTTTATTCATATACCTTCTCCACAAACTAATCAATTTATATTAATTAAAAGAACATTACCTATAAATTAATCACGCTGCATATAATATATTTATTAATATATTAATATATATACAATATTAATATATTAATTGTATTACTATCTTCCTTATAATTATCTTATCGTTTTCTTTTGTTTAAAAAATACGATCTATATATCCTTTTTATATATATACAAATTTCGGTAATAGTTATGTATACAATGTAATTTAAGGGATAAGTAATGTGTCAATTCCATTATTAAATCTATCAATATATTTTGAATACCCTAAGACATTCATACAATAGTGTTTAATATCAAAATCTTTATATTGCAAGTAATTTGAATATGTATTACAAATATTATCATATAAATATGTTCCATAAAAATCTTTATTTTCATATAGAATAACTGGTCTATATTTTTTAATAATTTTTAAACCCTTTGAAAAAATAAAATTTTCGGCACCCTGTGCATCACAATGAATATATCCAAGATTATCAATATTAATTTCATCAAGTGTTATTAAATTTATAATTTCACCATTTTTACCTAATCCTACTCCTCCAAAATTACATGTCATATTTATTTCCTCTTCATATCTTTTTGATATATTTCCAAAATCACCACCATCTAGGTCAATATCATTCATTACACCTTCTCCTGTATAGCAAAATACACCCTTATTAATTGGTATAATTTTATTTTCAAGATTATTTTGATTAATATTATGTTTTAGTAAATTAAACATATTTTTTTGTGGTTCATAACAATAAATTTTTGAATTATCATCAATGCATTTAGAATATAATAAAGAACTAGTTCCACAATGTGCACCAATTTCAAGAATATTTTTATTTGGATTAATATATTCTTTTAATAATTTAACTGTATCAAAATCATAATATTGACCATTTTTAAATGGCACATTAATATAAATATCATTTTTATAAAGAGTTACTAAACCATGTTCTGTATTATATGTAATATACTTTGTAGTATCCATATTATATACTAATGATATATATTTTATATTTATTAGTATATAATATTATAATTTACTACAGAATGATCATTATTAATTCTTTATTCTTTTTTACCGTATATTCTTTTATATATTTTATCAGCAATTCCTCTCATATCATCTTCTTTCATACCTTTTGTAGTTACAGCAGGGACTCCAATCCGTATACCGCTTGGGTTTAGTGCAGACTTATCTCCTGGAATTGTATTCTTATTTACAGATATTCCTGCTGCTTCTAAGCGCCTTTCAGCCTCTGCTCCAGATATTCCTTTGTTTCTCAGATCAACTAAAAATAAATGATTATCAGTTCCTCCAGTTACAATATTAAATCCTTTTTCTTCTAGGGAGGAACAAAGTGCTCGTGCATTTTTACGGACTTGTTCCATATATTCTCGAAATTCAGGAGTTGCAACTTCCTTTAGCTGTGTAGCTACTGCTGCAATCTGATTCTGATGAGGGCCGCCTTGTAAACCAGGAAATACTGCATCATTAATCTGTCTTTCTAGGCCCTTCTTGAAAAATATCATACCTGCACGTGGGCCTCTCAGAGTTTTATGTGTAGTTGTTGTAACTACATCGCAGTATTCAAAAGGACTTTTCATTAATCCTGTTGCTACAAATCCGCTAATATGTGCAATGTCTGCCATTAGATATGCGCCGTGTTTATCAGCTACTTTTCTAAATCGTTCATAATCAAAATCACGGCTATATGCACTTGCACCACATATAATTAGTCGTGGTCTTACAGCATCTGCTACTACTTCCATACCATCATAATCTATTAAGCCATCTAGCCCAACTTTATAGGGAACAGATTCATAGAAAACAGAAGTACCTGATACACGACGTTTAGCAGTCATAAATCCGTGAGTAAGGTGCCCGCCACTGGGTAAATCTAGTCCCATAATCCGATCGTGTGGATTTAGAAGCCCTAGATATACAGCCATATTAGCAACACTTCCAGAGTATGGTTGCACATTTACTCCCCACACCGCAGGATCAAGGCCGAAGGCTTTAAGTGCTCTTTGCTGGCATAGAGTTTCAATCTGATCGATGTATTGATTACCACCATAATAGCGTTTACCAGGTAAACCTTCAGAATATTTATTTGTTAGACAAGATCCAAGGCAATCTAGGACGGCTTGTGATGTGAAATTTTCGGATGCAATTAATTCAATATCGTGCTCTTGTCTTTCACGCTCTTTTTCAATTAATGTAAACAGTTCAGGATCCGCATCTTTTAACGGAGTATTCATTTTCTATATCTTATAAATTCATTTTCTTTATATTGTAATTATATAGTAGTTATATATAGAATTATATAAATATTAATTATTGTAATTGTTATATGTGCTATTATATGATATAAATTGTTATTTGATATTTTTGCACCAAAATATGATGCAATTATTATAGGTAGGCCATATAATGCCTTATCTGGGACAATTAAATATGTTATTATTGTACCAAATCCCATTACCAATCTATCAGACCATTTAGCTATATTAGATGTTACCCCGTGATTCCATATACTTGTACTAAGTGCTAATATTATGAATAATATATAATATATTGATTGTATTAATGGTGTTAGAAGTATAGCGGCTAGATGACATATAGATGAACAAATAGCACTAATTAATAAGACCTTATTTGCCATTTAATATATATAAATATATTATTCTTTAATATAGAATGACTAAAGTGTCGTATACTATAATCTTAACATTAGTAATCTTAATAATATTAATGGTAGGATTTAATAAAGCAAAAGTGGAAACATTTGGAATGTCTCCTGGTACAATGACACAATTATCTTCATCACACGTCCCGACTGAACAGGATTTATATGAAATTAAAGAGGAAAATGAACGCGTTAAAAGAGATATTGCAAATATGACTGAAGGAAAATCATATAGTATTGTATAAATTCCTATAATAATCTGATTCCCATACAATATTTGGTGGGCCATCAGGATAGGATTCGTATGGAACGGAGTTTTGAGTTGGCTTTTCCAATTCCAGGAGTTTTTTCAGAGAATGGAGTCTGCGTAAAATAGGATTCCTAACTCCTCGGAATTCAGTCCGCCCTAACTGTTTCCATTTCC
>JACCDX010005521.1_pt1 | contig 26032 bp, 25 predicted proteins | sample 7449681 | NCBI WGS metagenome assembly JACCDX01 (sample SAMN15323450, study PRJNA562643) | freshwater metagenome | isolation source: river surface water | place: USA:Blue River Watershed | collected 2017-08-18
ACGACGACCGCGCCGCTACATTTGGTGGGGAGAGGAAGAGTCCGTGCCTTGGGCCTTGAGAGATGTCAACGGGATTTTGCGCCTGATCGGCCTGGAGGCATCGGCCCGGGCCCGCGCAGCCGATTTGACCCCTACTCAGCAACGACTGCTCGAAGTCGGCATGGCCCTGGCCACTCGCCCCAAAGTGCTGTTGCTCGACGAAGTGGCTGCAGGGCTGACCGAATCCGAGCTGGAGGACATGGCGCGCCTGATTCGACGTCTGCGCGATGAGTTGGATTTGACAATCGTCTGGATCGAGCATGCCGTGACCGTGTTGTTGCGCCATGTCGAGCGCGTGATCGTTTTGCACCAGGGCCGCAAGATCGCCGATGCGCCACCTCGCGAAGTGATCCGAAACCCGGAAGTCATCGAGGCCTATCTGGGCGACGAGATGGCGTCTACTGAGGGGTTGGCATGATGTGGTACCGCCCCGAACTGACTCTGGGCCTGGGCCATCAGGCGCACCTGCAAGTGCGTGGCCTGGCAGCTGGTTATGGGCCTGTTCAGGTGTTGCGCAACATCACCCTCGAGGCCCGCCCCGGGCTGACCGTGATTCTGGGACCCAACGGGGCCGGAAAGACCACTTTGCTTAAAGCCCTGAATGGCTTGATTGCGCGTCAGGGCGAGGTGGTGTTGAACCGCGAAGAATTGCCGGAAAAAACTCACGAGATCGTGCGTGCAGGGGTGACCTTGGTGGCTGAAGGCCGGCAATTGTTTGGACAAATGACCGTCCTGGAAAATCTGGAGTTGGGCGGCTGGCTGCTGAATAAGGCCGAGCGACAGCGCAAGGTCGAACAGGCTTTTGATGATTTCCCCAAGCTCAGGGAGCGTGCCAAACAGCTGGCCGGCACCATGAGCGGTGGTGAGCAGCAAATGGTGGCTGTGGCCCGCGCCATGATGAGCGGTCCGCGCTTGCTGATGCTGGATGAGCCTTCACTGGGCTTGGCCCCCAAAATGGTCGATGAACTATTGGGCATTGCCCGTCGCATCGCCAACGCCGGCACCACCGTGCTGATGGTCGAGCAAAATGTGAAAAAAGCCCTGGCTGTTGCCGATCGGGGCTATGTACTCGAACGCGGACAGATCGTGGCCAGCGGCAATGCCCGTTTGCTGGCACGCTCGTCGGTGGTTCTGGAAGCTTACCTGGGTGCCGACGGGGTGAAAACCACCGACGCGCGCGATGCCCTTCAGCGACGCAAGCCCATCCGCACGCCTTGACACCCCGCCATGTTGTTTTCTTTCACACCCACACCCTTCAAAAGGCTCAGCCATGTCTGATCTGACGATGCTCATCAACGGCCTGAAAGTCACCGCCGAAAAAGACGCCACTTTCGAACGGCGCAACCCCCTCGATGGCACGGTAGCCACTCGTGCACCCGCAGCCAGCCCGCAAGACGCGGTGATGGCGGTCGAAGCTGCCGCCGAGGCCTTTCGCAGCTGGAGTGAGACCGGCCCCGGCGAGCGCCGCGCCCTTTTGCTCAAAGCAGCAGATGCGCTCGAAGCCAAAACCCCGGCATTCATTGAATCCGTTCCGGCGGAAACCGGCGCCACCGCCATGTGGGCCGGCTTCAATGTCTTTTTGGCCGCCGGCATGATTCGCGAGGCAGCGGCCTTGACCACTCAAGTTGCCGGTGAAGTGATCCCCTCGGACATTCCCGGCAGTTTGGCCATGGGCGTTCGACAACCCGCTGGCGTGGTCTTGGGCATCGCGCCCTGGAATGCACCGATCATTTTGGGCGTGCGCGCGATTGCGACCCCGCTGGCTTGTGGCAACACCGTGATACTCAAGGGCAGCGAGAACTGTCCCCGGACTCACCAACTGATCGTCGAGGCTTTTCAGGATGCCGGTTTTCCGCCAGGGGTGCTGAACTACATCACCAACGCGCCAGAGGATGCCAGCGCTGTGGTCGAGGCCGTGGTCGCGCATCCGGCGGTTCGGCGCGTGAATTTCACGGGCAGCACGCGGATCGGTCGCCTGATCGCGATGACCTGCGCCAAATACCTCAAGCCAGCGGTGCTGGAATTGGGTGGCAAAGCCCCGATGGTGATCCTGGACGACGCTGACCTGGATGAAGCGGTAAATGGTGCCGCATTTGGCTGTTTTGCCAACAGCGGCCAGATTTGCATGAGCACCGAGCGCTTGATCGTTGACCACAAGATTGCCGACGAATTTGTGCGCAAATTTGCCGACAAGGCTAAAAACCTGCCGTTGGGCGATCCGCGCAAACCCGAGCCGGTGGTGTTGGGTAGTGTGATCGGCATGAACACTGTTGAGCATTGCAACGCCTTGATCGATGACGCCCTGGCCAAGGGCGCAAAGCTGGTTTGCGGGGGCAAAGCCGACAGCACCCTGATGCCTGCTACCTTGCTCGACCATGTCACTCCCGCCATGCGCATCTACCATGAAGAAACCTTTGGGCCGGTCAAGGCCATTGTGCGGGTCGATGGCGTGCAAGAAGCCGTGGCCTGCGCCAATGACAATGAATACGGCCTGAGCGCGGCGGTGTTCGGACGCGATATTGCGCGCGCTTACAACGTGGCGCGAAAAATTGACAGCGGCATCTGCCATGTCAATGGTCCCACGGTACACGACGAGGCTCAGATGCCTTTTGGCGGGGTCAAGGGCTCGGGACTGGGTCGCTTTGGAGGCAAAGCGGGCATCCACGAATTCACCGAGTTGCGCTGGGTGACTGTGCAGACACAACCACGGCAATATCCGTTCTGAGCTCCCTTGCCCTGGGCCATTCAGGGTTGTTCACGCCAGCCTGCGGCCAACACCTGATCGAACATCTGACCGGCTTGACCCAGGTCGTTCATGGGGTCGCAAAAATGTGCCAATTGTTCTCGGCTGACATGCTGGTTGATTTCCGGATGCTCGGCGAGCAGTCGATCAGGGGGCGTTTTGGCAAAGGCTTCGCAGCAATTGTCATAGACCAGGTCGTGGGCGTATTCGCGGCCGATGTAGGGGCCCAGCCCCATCATCACGGCCTCGGACATGACCAATCCGTGGGTCTGATCGATGTTGCAGTCTCAGAATCATCACCCCCCGCAGCCGCTTTTGCCGAAATGCTGCTGAATGGCAAGGTCAGGGCCAAGTAAAGCGCAAAGCACCGCTGCGCCCATTGGGGAGTTTGACCGTCGCAACGGCTTTAGTGCCAGGCGTCAAAGGTTGAGGCAAAGTGGCTGTCAATCGATTGCCCCCTGCGTGCGCAAATGTCACCTCCGTTTGATTTTGACCACTGATCAGCGTCGCCTTGGCCGAGCCTCCCTCCATGGGAACTGGTTCGCCGTGGTGGGTGATGTACAAAGTCATGTTGCGGTCTTTTGCAACCCATTCGCCTTGAAACAGGCCCGCTTCGGCCACGACGCCACCATGCATGGGCTTGCCGTGGTCGGCATGAGCTGACACGGCGGCGGGGATCACCCATCCCGCCAACAGCACAGCCGCCAGCAGTCCGTGGCTGACAAAGTGATGAACATTGAATTTCATGACATGCTCCTTGAAAAAAATCGATTCAGTCCCCCATCGGAGGTGGGACCGCGCCGTGTCAGCCGGAATCCTGCGCAGACAGGGCCAGGCGTTCTGCAGGCCTCTGGCCGTAAAGGGCAAACAAGGCGGGGGTGACCCATGCGTCGAGCAAGGTGGAACTGATCAATCCTGAAAAGATCACCACCGCCACGGGGTGCAAGATCTCGGTGCCGGGTTGATCCGCCTCAAACAGCAAGGGCGCTAAAGCCAGAGCGGCGGTGAGGGCCGTCATCAGCACGGGTACAAGCCGTTCGCACGAGCCACGCACCACCAAATCACGCCCAAAAGGCTGCGACTCTGCACGCATCAGATGCACCCAATGTCCGACCTTCAAGATGCCATTCCGGGTGGCAATGCCGGCCAGGGTGACAAACCCAACCAAGGCAGCCACCGACAGGGGCTGTCCGGACAGCTTGAGCCCAATGACGCTGCCAATCAGAGCCAAGGGGATGTTGGCCATGACCAGCAAGGCCAGCACAGAAGACTGATAGCGCGAGACCAACACCAAAAAGACCAGCAAAGCAGAGCCGATGGCCAAAATAGAGATCAATCGACTGGCTTCCTCTTGGGCTTCAAATTGCCCGCCCAGCCGGATCGAGTAGCCCTCGGGCAATCGAGTCTGCGCCACCACCGCACGAAGATCAGCCACCACATCGCTCAGGGCTCGCCCCTGAACGTTGGCAGAAATGACGATGCGCCGCCGACCATGGTCGCGCGCGATCTGGTTGGGACCATCACCTTCTTCGATGCTGGCCAGCTGCGCGAGCGGAACACGACCACGCGGCGTTTCGATCAGCACCTGTGACAATCCCAGGGGGCTTCGGGCTGATTCGGGTAAGCGCATGACCAGGTCGAAGCGGCGATGGCCCTCGACCACCTGGGTCACTCGCACGCCCTCGACCAGCGCTTGCAACTCGATCAGCAGTTGCGAAGACGACATGCCGTAGCGGGCCACGGCGGCGAGGTCGATGCGCACCCGAACTTGTGGCGCCAGCACTTGCTTTTCAATCTCCAAATCGACCAGACCGCCGATGGCTGACAACCGCGTTCGCAGCGTGTCCGCCTGCGCGCGCAAGGTATCGAGGTCATCACCCACGATGCGGATGGCGATTTGAGCCCGAACACCTGACAGCAGATGGTCCAGCCGGTGAGAGATGGGTTGCCCCAGGCTGACGGCAACAGGCAATGGCGACAAGGCGCGTCTGATGTCGGCATAGACAGCCTCCAACGCGCGATCGCTGCGTCGCAAACGCACATCCAACTCGGAGACATGTACACCTTCGGCATGCTCATCGAGCTCGGCTCGCCCGGACCGACGCGCCACTTGCTCGACCTCGGGAATGGCTCGCAAAGCCAACTCGGCGGCAGTGCCAATCCGGTTCGACTGCTCCAGAGTCACCCCGGGGTTGAGTCTTAAACCCACGACAGCCGAGCCCTCGTTGAATGGGGGCAGAAAAGTTCGGGGAAAAGTCGGCACCCACAGCAAAGCCATGATCACCCCAGCCAGCGCAAGACCGAGGGCCATGCGGGGACGGCTCAGAGTTTGTCTCAAGAGAGCTTCATAGCGGGTCTTCAAGACCTTGACCAGCCGAGGCTCATCATGCGACAGGCGATCGAATTGGCGACCGATCAGGAAATAGGCCAGCACCGGGGTGATGGTGACGGCCACCAGCAAACTGGCCAAAATGGCGGAGATGTAGGCGATGCCAAGCGGCACAAACAACCTGCCCTCGATGCCAGGCAAGGCAAACAGCGGAACAAACACCAATGCGATCACGATGGTGGACCATATGACTGCGCTGCGCACCTCCTGGCTGGCATCCCGGATCACTTGAAGCACTGGCTTGGGCTGGCGGGCTGCCGCATTGGCCCGCAATCGACGGACAATGTTCTCGAGATCCACAATGGCGTCGTCCACCAGTTCGCCAATGGCAATGGCCATGCCACCCAATGTCATGGTGTTGATGGAGATGCCCATGGCCTTAAACACCAGGATGGCCGCCAGGATCGATAGGGGAATCGCCGTCAGCGAGATCAAAGTCATGCGCAGATTGCCCAGAAAAGCAAAAACCACGGCGGCCACCACGGCGCCTGCGGCCAACAGTTTGACTTGCAGGTTGCCGATCGACGCCTCGATAAAGTCCGCTTGCCTGAAAGTCACCTGAGCCGGGCTGATGCCTGCGGGCAATGATTGCGCAGACTCGGCCAACGCTGCTTCAATGGCCCGGGTCAAGCCCACGGTGTCTGCCGAAGGCTGCTTTTGGACCGACAAAATCACAGCGGGTTGCCCATCAAGTCCTGCATCTCCGCGTCGCACGGCCGCCCCAAAACTCACCTCGGCCACCTGTGATAACAAGATCGGCTGGCCGCTGACGGCACCGGTACCCACCGCCATGGAACGCAGATCCTCTATTTGAGCGGTTCGGCCCACATGGCGGATCAACACTTCGCGCCCTTGAAGTGCCAAAAATCCACCGGATGTATTGGCTGCAAAGGAAGTCAACGCCTTTTGCAAGCCCTCGACCGTGACCCCCAATTCAGCCATGCGACGGGTGTCGGGCAGAACTTGAAATTGGCGGACTTCGCCACCAATGGGGATCACCTGCGACACGCCTGGGATGGACATGAGGCGCGGGCGCAATACCCAGTCGGCAAACTCTCGCACCGCCATGGGCGTGGTCCGGGACACATCGATGGGCAACGCGATCAGCATGATCTCTCCCATGATGGAGCTCACGGGACCGATTTTGGGCGTGACGCCATTGGGCATGGCGGCGGCGAGCGTGGTCAGCCGCTCGCTGACCCACTGCCGGGCCCGGTACAGATCGGTTTCCCAGCCAAATGTGATGTAGAGGATCGACAAACCGGCAGAAGACATAGACCGCACGACCTCGACCCCTGGCAAGCCGTTCATGGCCGTTTCTAAAGGGTAGCTGATCAGTTGTTCCACCTCTTCAGGTGCCATGCCACCTGCTTCGGTCATCAGGGTAACGGTGGGTTTATTCAGGTCGGGAAGTACATCAATGGGCGTTCGGTGGGCTTGCCAAGCGCCTCCCATCAACAGCACCAGCCCCACCGCCAGCACAAGCAGTCGGTGACGCAAACTGGTGTCGAGGATCCCTTTGAACATGGTTCACCTCGCTTTCAGCGGATTTGATTGATCAGGGGAGCACCTTCGGTGACCACCCACTCGCCGCCCTTGAGCCCGCGCACGACCAGCACATGGGCTGCATCGAGTGGTTGCGTCATGACGCGACGTGGCTCGAATCGCTCGGCTGCGGTCTTCACCCAGATCAAAGGCTCATTGGCCGCCGAGCGCACCACCGCAGCCTGCGGCACCGCCACGCCCTGAGCTTCTTGTTTCAATTTGACCGTGACCGCAACGGGTTGACCCACCGAAAATGGCGACAATGCGTTCTGGGATGCGCGGAATTGCAGCGGCTGCATCTGCTCGCGCAGAATGCGTCCGGCGCCTACAAAGGTCAGCGAAACGACTTGGCTTGCGACCCTCACCGTGGCGCTCTCGATGGGCCCACCCAAGCCAACAGGGGGCGCAGTCACCTCGATGGTCAAACGCTCCGGATCGACAATCTCAAACACCAGTTCACGCGCTTGCACCACTTGTCCGGCGACAACCCTGGAAGATGCGATGACCCCCGAAATGGGGGCCAAAAGCGGTTCTGCATGGCGGGCGCTTTCAAGGGACTCCAAACGACCTGTCAGACTGGCCCATTCGGCCTCGGCCGCTTCAATGTCCTTTCTGGGCACCGAATCTGTCAACATCCGCAAGCGTTCGAGACGTTGCAATGCCAGGGTTTGCATGACCCGGGCTTCGGCCAATTGCGATCCGAGCGACGCACGCTCTGTGACTGAAAGGGTTGGCTTCACATGGGCCAGCAATTCGCCTTGTTGAACCCTTTGCCCCAACACTGGCAAGCCCTTTTGACCGGGAGCGATGCGCCCAGCCGTCGTGGACTGCACACGCCCACCAGCGTTCGGGTCCATGATCACCAGGCCGGGCAACTCGACCGAGCGAGCCGCAGCCTGGAATTGCACGACCTGGGTGCGAATGCCGAGTTGCCTTTGTGAGGGTTTGGGCACCGCAAGGGCGCCATCAGGCAAGCGTTGGGGACTGTTGAGATTCACTACCACCGCATTAGGCACCCCGTGATCGTGACCATCGTGGGCCCAGGCCCCCAGGGAAGTCAGGCTGGCAACGCTCACCCCATAAAGCGCCAGACGGGTTAGGATCAAAACCGTTTTTTTCATGATTGATCCTCGCGATTCAAAGCGGTGCGACGCTGACGCCAAAACCAGCCCGCCGCCCCCATAACCAGACCCAGCCCAACGCCCACAATCCACGACAAATTAAAGCGCTTCCACCACGGCTCAATGAGGGCAAGCGCATCGGCTTCACTCCAAGCCAATTCGCCAGCCAAAAGAACTGTCAGCCCATCACTGGTCACTTTCGCCACCACCGCCATCGGGCCGGGTCGCCATTGGGCAGGCAGTTGAACCACCCAAATGTCACCCTCGAGTTGCGGACGCAATTTCAGGTCGCCCATCTCCAGCTCCAGGGTGCCCATGACCACAGGTTCGTTGGTGGGCGCCCGGTCCAGCCACAGAGACAATTTTCTGCCCTCCAAGATGCCCACCAATTCAAAGTCCGGGCTGACCGCCTCGAAACGATGTGGATGGAGGACCGAGGCAGATGGCGGAGAGCCTGAGGCCGGTGTTTCGATGTGCTGCTGGCCCTCATGCCCGAAGGCATGACCTGCACCCCCAAGCACACACAGCAACATCCCCAAGATGAGTCCGTCACGGATTTTCAAAAATTTCATGGTTCCACCCCCCATGCCTGATTCAGACGGGCTTGTGCCAGCCCCCATTGATCGTGTGCAGCGTGCCAAGCCAACTCGGCGTCGAACGCCAGATTCCGAATGCGAAGCAGTTCTGCCAGACTGCGCTCACCCGCCTGAAAAGCGCGCTCAATGGCCTGCCGAACCTGCGACATTGAAGCGTGGCGCTGGGCCAAGAGCTGCACGGCTTCTTGGGCCTGGACCAGGGCAATCCTTGAGCGATCGATCTCGGACAGCAGCTCGCGTTCGCGGTTCATCACGGCTACTTCAGATTCAGTCAATGCGGCGGCAGCGGCAGCGATGCGAGGGGCGTTGCGGGCCTCGGTATCCAGGGGTAATGTCACGCCCATTCGAAAGGTATTGCGGTACGGGGCTCCAGACACATCGCGATCAAATCGGGCTGTCGCCGACAAGGTTGGGTTGTCCCGTCGACTGCGCTGGACCAGTTCGAGCCTTGCCTGGTCAGCCCCCAAAGCCTGTTTCGCATTCAACAAAACAGGGTGGGTGCCGAGATCATGTGCCGTGGCAGATTTTTCGGTCAAATCGCCAATCACAGATTGGCCCGTCAAACGCCGGAGCACAACGGCTGCCATGTCTTGCTGGGCCCGTGCGTCGCGCCATGCGGATTCAGCCCCCATGGCTTCCGCTTGGACCAACGCCAAGTCTGCGGGTGCCAAAACGCCTGCATGAACTTGACGCAACACATCAGCTTGAAGCTGTTTTGCGCTTTCCCAACGAACTTGTGCCCACTTCACATGGGTCAGCGACATTTGAATTTTCCATGCGGCTTCGCGAACCTGACCGGCAACTTGTAACCGTTCAGCCCGCTGTCGGGCTTCAAGCAAGACCCGCTCTTGAGTCACCAGTTTTTGCTGGGCATCGCGTTGACCAGGCAGCCACACAGGCGCTGATAGACCCGGCTCAATTTCGTTGCGACCGCTCTCGCTGGTGCGGGTTGTCCCAGGCAGGGTCACCCCGGGGGGCAGGTCACGCCTGAGATCGAATCCGATGCGTGGCGCGTCCGCAAACAGGGACTGGGTGGCCAAAGACCGGGCATCCAACTCGGCGCGACGAGCCGAGGCGATGGTTTCCGATTGGCGCAGCACCCAGGCCTGTTGGGTCAATTCCTTCAACGAGAGAGGGGAATCTTTTGCAGCGAGGGTTGAATCCTGTGCAGGCCCATGCCACACCGGCTGGGCCAGTGCTTGGGTGACGCCGAAGGCGAGAATCAAAAAGGTCCGCATGTCTTCTCATGACTCAATTCCGTGAGAACGGCGGTCGCAGGCTGTTGGTTCGGATGGACTTATCCACCGCCTCAACACCATGAGATTGGCGCAGGCGCAAGCGTCACGTTCGCATGCGCTGCGGCACTTCAGTCAAAGGAGAACTGGCGTGCCCGCCGAGATCAGGCGGGAATGGGACGAGGCGGACGAAATAAACCGCTGGACATGTGCGTCAAGGCGATCATGCCAAGAGAGGAATGCAAGATCGAATCCGACTGTAATTGGACCCACGAGACGATACAGGCGGGGATAGAAACAAACACATGGCAACAACCGTCCATGGCATGCGGGGTGTGATCCACGCAGTTTGTCGACACACCGAAATTGATCTGCAAGGCATCAGAGTCGTGTGCAGGGCCATGGGCGGCGTGCTGAAGGTGGCCTGCCGGCTCATTAAGATGAGGATCGGTGACTGAAGCCCCATCGGATTCATGGCTGCCATGCACTTGCGATGCGCATGATTGAGCCGTCACTGCGTAAAGGGATTGCAGTGGCAACCAAAAAACCAAAATGATGGCAAAAACGCGATGCATGATTGAATTCTAAAGGAATCTGATCTTCATGGCCTGATGGTCAACCCAAACGGGCTGAGTCTGCTGAAAACCGTGAAATTGAATGTCAAACCATGTACGGGTATTCGGGATCTTGTGGGCACCTTTTTCATAATGCGATCAAAATCTCTGCATGAATGAACCCCAGCAAGCCATGAACCTGAACGGTCCACTGACTGTTTACTTCGACGGCGGTTGTCCTGTCTGCCGGTCGGAAATCAACGCCTATCAGCGAGCCGATGTCACTGGCCAAGTGGCCTGGGTCGATGTCAGTCAATGCCCTGAGTCCGATTTGGGGACGGCACTCTCGCGCTCTGAAGCGCTGGCCAGATTGCATGTTCGACTGTCCGATGGCAAGTTGCTTTCGGGTGCCAGGGCTTTTGTGGAGATCTGGTCAAGACTGTCCGCCTGGCGATGGTTGGCCAGGCTGGCACGTGTTCCGGGCGTGATTCAGCTGATGGAGTGGGCTTATGTGGCGTTTTTACGGCTCAGGCCTTTGTGGCGCAGAGCCGAATCAACTTGCCAAGCCCCCGGCAACACCCAATGACCCGACGCTTTGTGGCGCTCAATGAGAAAGCTGACCCCATGGAAATGAACGACGAACGCTGTTGCGGTTCTGGCACTTGCATCATCAATGCCGAGGGGTTTTGCTGGTGTGGCCAGCGCTGGGATGGGCAAACCATGTGCTTCCCCGATCGGGATGCAGCGACAGGGCCTGCGGCCACTGGCGATGAAACTCCCGCTCCAAGTCATAAGGCCGATTGAAATCTCAAACCATGCGCGCGGCCAAGGCTGTGCGAGCGTCCAGACCACCCACGTCACCCATTCAGGCGCCTGGGCCTGCCACAGAGCCACATAGATCCAGCCTCCCAAAAAGGCGCATACCGCGTTGAGCCGATGGTCATCAAATGGGGACGGTATTTCGTTGCACACGATATCGCGCAGTACTCTGCCCAACACGCCGGTCAGAACGCCCACCACGCAAAAACCCAAAGCGTCGAGCCGCTTTGCGAGGGCCCTCAACAGGCCAAGACGCCAGAGGATGCTTCGACCACGGGCGGCCGGGTGTTGTGGGTGATGATCTGCACGGTTTTGTGGCCATTCATGGTCTTGACCGGATTGAACTCGGTCAGGCTATTGGCCAAACGCAAGCGCAAAGCAACCGTGCCCGTCACGATGGATGCGCCGAATGATTTCCGGGTGTAGCGCCGGAATGCTTCATCATGTCCCCCATCTTGGGCGCTCACTGAGGTTGCAATCGGCCGGATGCATGGCTGTGCGGGCCAGTTTGCAGAGTTGCCTTAGGTGTTTTCCCGAAAAATGCAGTCTTGTCAATATGGATGTGTTGCCAATTGATATCGGGAACATCAGAATCAACCCACATCAGAGAACAGGTGATCAACATGAGACAGATACAGTTAGGCATCATCGGCGTAGGCTGGTGCGGAGGCATCCGTGCCGAAACAGCAGCCAAAAATCCGCTGGTGAGTTCGCTGCACTTGGCCGAGGCCCGCCCGGAGCGGTTGCAACAATTGCAGCAAACCGTCAAGGCCGACACCTACACCAGTGATTACAAAGAATTGATCGACAACTCGTCCATCGAAGCCATCGTCATTTCAGCCACCCCCGAGAGCACCCACTACCCCATGGCTCGCGATGCCCTCAAAGCCGGCAAACATGTGTTCTTGGAAAAACCGATTGCCATCGAGTTGGCCGAGGCCGATGAGCTGATTGCACTGGCGCGACAAAAGAACCTGAAGTTCACCATTGGTTACTCACAGCGCTTCAACCCCAAATATGCCTATGTCAAAAAGGCGCTGAGCGATGGGGTGATCGGGCGTGCGGTGAGTGTTTTGGTCAGCCGTCACATCACCCGCAGCCTGGGCAAGAAAATCTCAGGCCGCATCAAGCTGTCTCCGGCTGCCATGGAGTCCACCCACGATCTCGACTTCGTCTTGTGGTGCCTGGCACCCGCCAAGCCGGTCAAGGTCTATTCACAAGTGAACTACGGAGCCATGCGCGAGAGCACCGGCGCTGACATACCTGACACCCAGTGGATCACGGTGACCATGGACAACGGTCTGAGCTTCGTCGTCGGCGGGGGTTGGAGTCTGCCCCCGGGTTATCCGAATTTCTCATCGACCTGGATCGAGTTCGTGGGCACCGACGGTGCCTTGCTGGTCGATGACTCGCACAAGGACGTGATCCTCAACACCATGGCCAAAGGCATGCAACTGCCGATGTCGACCATGCCCGGCGAACCGGTGGACCATGTTTTCGCCGGCCCCATGGCCCAGGAAACCATCCACTTCATTGAAGCGGTGGCGCTCGATCGCGATGTTCTCGTGACCGCCGAGCAAGCCCGTGCCGTGATGGAAGTCTATATGGCTGCAGATGTGTCTGCCGAGACGGGGATGCCCGTGACCCTGCCCATCAGGTCCGAGCCGCGCCTGCAACGGGTCGGCGAACGTTGACAGGCCTTGGAGGAGGCCGGTTCGACTGACCCGACCTGAATCACCCCGGAGGTCTCATCGGGCTGGGTGAAGAAGCGGGCAAGCGGTGCTTGGCTGTTGGGGCCTCATGTCAATGCTGCCGGACACCACGGCGCTTCGAAACCGGGTGGACTTAAGAACGATTGACCTGCCGGGTCACTGGTTTGACTCGCACGCGGGTATGCAGCAGCACCCATGACGGCTTGGCCTGTCAGCCCGACAGGTATGGCCTGAGCCCGGATGGTTCAGGCAGGGTTGGCTTGGATCAGGGTCGGGCGCTCATCATTTGGGCTGATAACCAATGGACTTGATGATGTTGCCAAAGCGCTCGTACTGCGTCCGGAACAATTGCTCGAAAAACTCGGGCGACTGAGCAATGGAGGTCAAACCCAGACCGGGCAAACGCGCCTGGACATCAGGCGACATGATGGCGTCATTGATCGCTTTGTTCAACACACGCACATGCTCGGGCTGCATCTTGGCCGGCCCCACATAGCCGAACTCGCCGTTGGCGGCAAAGCCGGGCAAACTTTCGGCGATGGCTGGGGTGTCGGGGAACTGACTGACCCTGGTGTCGTTGGTCACGGCCACCAGTTTCATCTGATTGTTGTTGATGTAGGGCACCATGGCCGAGACCCCGTCACCCGCCACCATGATCTGCCCAGAAATCAGGTCGGTCGCCACCTGGGCAGCCCCTTTGTAAGGGACATAGGTGAACTTGATGCCGGCCAATTTGGCCATTTCCTCGAACCACAAGTGTGGAAATCCGCCCTCCCCGTTTGAACCGTAAGTCAACTTACCCGGGTTCGAGCGAGCCCAGGCCAGCATTTCGGCCAAGTTATTGAACGGGGTGTTGTTGTTGCGAACCAGCACATTGAAGTTACGCACCGTCAAGGCAATGCGGGTCAGGTCTTTGGTGACATCATACGATGGGTCTTTGGTGGTGTGCGGTTGAACCCACAGAGTGCCCGACTGGCCAGCGCCGATGGTGTACCCGTCAGGGTTGGCACGCACGATGGCAGCCGTACCGATGCGCCCGCCGGCACCGCCGATGTTCTCCACCACGATGCTTTGCCCCAGTGAGGCAGACATCGGGTTTTGCAGCATGCGCACCACGATATCGATGGTGTTACCCGGTGGAAAAGGCACCAAAATCTTGATCGGCCGGTTAGGATACGCTCCCTGTGACCAGGCCCAAGAGGGTGCCGCAAGCAGGGCAGCAGCCCCGGCGGCCTTTAACACTTTCCTGCGTTGATTCAGTCGATCGTCCATGAAAGCTCCTTGATGTTGCCTATTGATGAATGTCAGCGTCCGCCCTGATGTTTTGTCATTGATGCCGAAAGATGTCAACTCAAACCGTACATGGTCTTGCCAGCCACAGGGACCTTGGCCATCAAAATATCTCCAGACAAAGACTCTGTGATGTACATGGTCTTGAGGTCAGGTCCGCCAAAGGCTATATTGGCCAAATGGTGGTGGTGCGGGTCTTCCGAATACACCAGATGCGTGGGCAGCATGTTGTCGTTGAAGCGCCAAACACCCACGCCCAAATGGCAAACCCACAAACCGTTTTTCGAGTCCATCTCGATCCCGTCCGGGCCGGCAGCGCCGCCCGACAATTGAACCGCCACGCCGGTTTTGGAAACGTTGCCATCGGCCATCAGGGGCAGACGCCAGATTTGCTGGGAGCGCGTTGCGGCCACAAAGCAATGTTTCTCTTGGGTATTGAGGGTGATGCCGTTCGGGCTGGGCACATTCAAGGCCAATCGGTCCAATTGGCCATTGGCACGCAGACGGAACACCCGCCCGGTGGGGTCGGCGATGCCAGTTTGACCCTGATCGGTGAAGTACAAGTCCCCATTGGAAGCGAAATGCAAATCATTGAGGCCCTTGAAACCTTCGCTGAACATCGAGCCCAGGGCATTTTCAATCTTGCCGGTCTTGGGATCGAGCACCAGCAGGCCTTGCTTGTAACAGGTGATGAATGCACGGCCATCCTGATGGAACTTCAATCCATTGGGCCAGCCGTCGTACTGGGTGACCAACTCCCAATCCCCCTTTGGCGTGATGCGGAAAATTCGGCCAAAGGGGATGTCGGTGAACCACAAATTGCCTTCGCGATCAAAGGACGGTCCTTCCAAAAAACACTCGACCTCGGCACCTTGACGATTGGGGTCTGACCAAGCCGACCTCTGCTTCTTTCGAAACTTGGCCGGCATCGACATGAACACCTCGGCTTTGATCAGCTCGGGTTGTTGAAAAGGATTGAACATGGATATCTCCTTTTGTTTGAATGATTGGCTTTCAGTCCACCGGGTTGGATGGGGCAGTCAAGGCGGCAGGGTCAGGGTGCTGACCCGGGCCGTTCTCTTCAAGCTCCAACAAAGCTCCGCAGAAGTCTCGCGGATGGATGAAGGCGATGGATTGACCGTGAACATTGAGTGCTGCGGGCGCGCTGATGCTGGCAACACCATGCTCAGACAAAGCGGCCAACTGGGGGCCGATCGCGTCCACATTCAGCGACACATGATGCAGCCCCCCCTGGGGGTGCCTGTCCAAAAAACGCATCAAAGCGGGGTTGCTGGCTTGTGGCTCCATCAATTCGATGCGGGCATTGCCTAAATCGACATAGGCCATCTTCACGCCCTGCTGTTCATTGACCATGACTTCGCCCACGGTCAATCCGTAGACGACGCGCATGCGTTGCATGGCCGCATTCAGGTCAGGCACGACCAGGCTGACATGGCTCAGGGCATGGATCATGGGCTTGACACCTTCATGCCACCACTCCGGCAGCCATCCACGCATCCACCTGCTGGTCAGAAAGACCGAACAGTTCGACCAACACTTCCCGGGTGTGCTCACCCAAATGCGGTGGTGTGCGCCGGACTTGTAATGGAGTGCCTTTCATCTTCATGGGACTGGCCAGCGTGTTGACCACCTGACCATCGCTGCGTTGCGCCCTGAGCACCATCTGACGAGCCAAAGCATGCGGATTGGCCAGGGCCTGAGCGACCGAATTGACCCGTCCGCAAGGGATGCCTGCTGCACGCATGGCGCTGATCAGTCCTTCGGCCTGCCAGCGGGCCGTAGCGGCAGCAACCTTTTCCTCAATGGCTTGCCGATTCAAGACCCGGTCGGCGTTGCGTATGAATCTGGGGTCGCCGGTCCATTCGGGATGGCCCAGCAGTTCTGCCAGGCGAGCGAACTGTTTGTCGTTGCCCACAGCGATTGCGATCACCCCATCCGCACAATCGAAGGTGGTGTAGGGCACGATGGTGGGGTGCCCGTTGCCGTAGCGTCCAGCCTCTTTGCCTGTCGCCAAATGGCTGTTGCCCACATTGGCCAGCAAGGCAATGGCGGTATCGAACAGGCACACTTCGACCTTTTGGCCCCGCCCGGTTCTGAATCGTGCGATCAAGGCCGCCTGAACGGCATTGGCCGCCATCATCCCCGTCGCCAAATCGACGATGGCCACACCGTATTTGGTGGCTCCACCCTCTTGGGGGCCGCAAATGCTCATCAAGCCTGACTCGGCTTGCAAAATGAAATCGTAGCCGGGCAACTGGGCGTCCGGCCCCTCTTCGCCGTACCCCGTGATCGAGCAACGAACGGTTTGCGGGGCGTGCAGGTCGAACCAGCCATCATCAAATCCCCAGCGGGCCAGCGTACCGGTTTTGAAGTTGTCTAACACCACATCCACATGGGCCAGCATGCGACCCAAAAGGGCCTTGCCGTCGGCACTGCCAAAGTCGACGCATATGCCTCTCTTGTTGCGATTGCAGCCCAAGAAATAGGCTGACTCACCGTCAACGAAAGGGGGACCCCAGGCGCGGGTGTCGTCTCCGGAACCCACCGACTCGACCTTGATCACCTCGGCCCCCAGATCACCCAACAGCATGCCGCACCAAGGCCCGGCCAAAACGCGTGTCAAATCGAGTACGCGCAATCCGGCCAAGGCCCCCGTGTTTGACAGATCTGAGGCCACCATCAGTCTTGCGGAAAATCGCGCATATCAGGCGGCGCGTTCAGGTGACGGTAGAAACCGTCCAAATATTCTTCCAGAGCCTTCTTGTTGCGCATGCGGAATTTCTGGAAATCGGGCTTGCGGCCTTCCAGGAAGGCGTTCATGCCCTCCAGGCTTTCCTCCGAACCCCAGACATGGGCCAACAGTTCCATGCCTTGCTGCCAAGAGCCGTACAGTTGATCCGACTCCATGTTCAGGCTCTTCTTGGTCATGCGGATGGTTTGGCTGCTGTGCCCCTTGATGGTTTCGCACCAAGCCAATGTTTCCTCATCCAGTTTTTCTTCCGGAACGCACTTGTTGATCAAGCCGATTTTTTCTGCCTCGGCCGCAGTAAAGCGACGAGCCAGGAAAATCATCTCGCGCGCCAGTCGCTCGCCAATGATGCGCGGCAGGTATTGAGTGGCGCCCACCGTCGGGCAAGCCCCCACTTTGGCACCGGTCTGGCCCAGCATCGACTTCTCGGAGGCGATCACCAAATCGCACCAAAGTGCCAACTCGTGTCCGCCGCCCATGCACCAACCATTCACTTTGGCGATGACCGGAATCGGTACGCCCCGGATCGCCATGGCCAAACCCAGCATGCGGTCGTTCCACATGGCAGCGTTGGTGAAATTCAGTCGCTTCATGGCGTAGAAATCACCGCCGGCGGAAAACGCCTGATGGCCCGCACCTTGAAACACGATGCAGGCAATGGAAGGATCTTCACGGGTTGACTTGACCGCATCGATCATTTCGTCGAGGCTTTGCTCGCGAAAGGCATTCATCACGCGCGGGCGATTGATGGTGATCCAAGCCACCTGGTCTTTGACCTCAAACAAGATATCCTTGTATTTTTTCTTCTTTTCACTCACGATCTACTCCTTGGGTTGTCAAACAGAAAAATTCATTCAATCTTGCCAATGGCACGCACCACACGCGTCATGCGAATGCGGTCTTCATCGGCGAATCGGGCAAAGTCAGGCCCGTCCCGGTAATCGAAAATGATCGACTGCTTTTGCATCGACTGTCCAATGGCACCGCTGCGCACGGCCTTGCTGACGCTGTCACGCAAAGTGGCCAAGACCGCAGGCGGCGTACCGGCCGGCGCATACAGACCCGCCCAAATGTGGTACTCGGCGTCAAAACCTGCCTCGCGGTAAGTGGGCACATCGGGCAACATGGGCAGGCGTTTAGAACCTGAAGTGGCCAATGGGCGCACCTTGCCTGACTGGATTTGCGCCAAAGCCACCGCCGGGGCCGCCGTCGTCACCTCGACCTGTCCGCCCAACAAAGCCAACAAAGCGGGACCGCCCCCGCCAAACGGCACTTGGGTGAGCTTGATACCGGCCTGATGGGTCAGCATCTCAACCGACAAATGAATGGGCCCAAAATTGCCAGAAGAAGAGTAATTCAGGGCGCCCGGCTTGTCTTTGGCGGCCTTGACCAGATCACCCAGGGTTTTCCATGGCGAATCAGCGCGGACCAGCACCACCATCGGGTCACTCGAAATCAGCGCAATGGGTTCGAGTTGATCCAACTCATACAAAGGCTTGCGACCCGATACCTTTTCGGCCTCGGGTGCGACCACCACCGCAGAAAGGGCCATCAACAAGGTCTGTCCATCGGGTTTGGCTTTGGCCACCTGGGCGGCTCCTATGGCTCCGCCCATGCCGGGTTTGTGCACCACCACCACCGGTTGCTTGAGCACCGAGGACAAGGGCTCGGCCAAGATCCGGGCGTTGATGTCGGCGGCCCCTCCGGGCGCATTGGGCACCAACAGGGTGACGGGGCCGGAGGGGAAGGCATCTTGAGCCCAGGCTGGTACCGCGGCACAGAACAATCCGACCAACACACCGACGGTGCAACGACGACGCCAATCGGGTAAATGAAGCAATTTCATTGGGGTACCTCCACAGTTTCACGGGTTTCAATGGATGTCACAATGGACTCGAACAAGCCGATGCCGTTGGCCATTTCGGCCAGGCTGATCGGATAGGGTTGGGGCGTGTGTCCCGCTTGAGGGATGGCATCGGCAAAGGCGTCCAACTCGACACGCAACGAGTCCACCGCAGGGTAGGTGTAGCGCTCGATGCGGCCGCCAGCGTGACGAACCACGACTTCGTTTTCACCCAAGGCCTCGACCGAAGCCTTGTCACCAAACACATGCACACGCCAATACAAGGGGGTGGCACGCACCATGGCGAAGTAGCCCTGCACACCTGATTCAAACTCGATCATGACCGCTGTCGCGTCCCGTGGGTCGGGACCGGTTCGGGTGCTGTGCACCTGCGCCTTGACGCGCCTTGCGGCGCCGGCCAGGCCCACGAATGCATCGACAATGTGGATGCCCGTTCCGGTCAGGCCACCAGCGGGTGACTCGGCTGGAGAAGAGCGCCAATCGGAGAAGAACTTGCTGGAATGGTCGTTGCTGTAATGCCCCTCCAAGTGCAGGATTTCACCCAGTGCGCCGCTTGCGACGACCTCACGCAACTTGACCATGCTCGGCCAAAAGCGTTTGTTTTGCCCGACACCCAAGGTCAAGCCGCGCGAACGACAGGCCTCGATGGCCCGCAATGCATCGGCGTGATTGAGCGCCAGCGGTTTTTCGCAAAACACATGCTTGCCGGCTTGCGCAGCAGCCATGATTTGCTGGGCATGCAGCGAGTGTGGCGTGGCCAGCACCACGGCTTGAATCTCGGGATCGTTCAGCACCGACATTTCATCGGTGACTTGCGGCAACCCCAGGCTGTCAGCGATGTGCCGGGTCGGTTGCGGCTCTTTGGTGACCGCCACCTTGAATCGCAATCGATCGCTCTTGCCTTGTACGGCTCGAGCGATGTTTTGCCCCCACCAACCAAATCCCAGTAATGCGGCCTGGATCATGTTGGTCCTCAGCAAAATGCGAAACGGCTCACAACCGTTTCGTCAACCTCGATGCCCAAACCGGGTGCTTGTGACACCCGGTACCAGCCGCCCTGCTCCCTCAAGGGTTGGGCGGTCACGTCTTCCACCAGATAGGCTTGGCTGGGGCTCACCCCCCAGTCCACATTGGGCAATACCGCAGCCAGTTGGATGACCGCCGCCGAGGCGATCGAAGTCTCGGCGATCTTGCCGGCCAGGTTGATGCGCTGCCCGTGGGCCTGACACACATGAGCTGCTGCCACCACGCCACTCATGCCACCGAGCTTCAAGGTTTTCAGCGATCCGCCAGCCGCGCCCAGCGCAGCATGCGAAATCAGGTCTTGAACCGAAGCGATCGACTCGTCCAGACCCACGTCGATCAGCCCGGTAGCGATCAAACGGCGCAAACCATCGACATCTTCACGTGGCAAAGGTTGCTCAAAGAAATCCAATCGGGCCTCTTTCACCCCTTGGGCATAGGCGATGGCCTGATCTGCGTTCATGCCCATGTTGGCGTCGGCGCACAGCCGCAACTCAGACCCCAAAGCCGAACGCAATGCCAGGGCCATCTCGATCTCTTCAGCCAAGGGACGCACCCCCACTTTCAGCTTGAAGAAGCGATAGCCCTCGTCATATCGTTGCTGTGCTTCGGCCAGGTCGGATTCGCGCTTGCCGGTCCCCAGCAACCACAGAGGCGATACCGCTTCGCGCCGCATCCCGCCCAAAAGCACGTGTGCCGGCACCCCCAGGTGCCTTCCCACCAGATCATGCAGGGCCATATCCAGTGCACCCAACACACTCTTGCCTGCCTTCACGCAAGGCGCAAAACGCTGAGTCAATCCCCCCAGATGCAATGCGTCGGCGCCCGGCACCTGGTCTTTCAGCTGAGACCAGCCCAGCTTCATTTCAGCCACGGTCGATCCGCCATGGTTGGGCGCCGAGCTGGCCTCCCCCCAACCCACCTGCCCGTTGTCGGCCTCGAGGCGGATCAGCCAGTTCTCTGAGTGCACCAGCCGCACGCCGGACATCAGCACGGGCTTTTTCATCGGCAAGCGCAAGCCAAATCCATCGGCGCGCCGGATTTTCAAAGGCTGCAAGCCCAAGGATTGAACCAAAGGATTCAACATGAAGAGGTCTCCTGTGAACTCAGTCGTGCAATCGCTTCCTGGATGATCGCGTTATCCAAATGCGACTCTCCGCGCTCGGTGCAGGATTGCAGCAAGCCGATGTACACATGGGCCAGCGGCAAGGGTTGTCCGCGCTGTGCGCCCAACTCGGTAATCAGTTTGAAATCTTTCAGGCTTTGGTCAACCCGGCTCTGCGGCGGCTCGTAGCGCCGCTCGACCATCAAACGCCCTTTGACGCCCATCACACTCGAAGCTGCTGCCGAATTCTGCAAGGTCTGCAGCAAACGAGCCGGATCCAGGCCTATGCGTCGACCAAACATCAAACCCTCGGCCAAGGCTGCGCGGTGCAAACCCAACACCAGATTCACAGCCAGTTTGGTGCGATTGGCATCGCCAAATCCGCCCACATGCTCGCGCTTGGGGCACAACACATCGAGCACCTGCGCCCATTGGGCTATCAGGGCCGCATCGCCAGCCATCAAGCCCACGCCTTCGCCACGCGCCACCTGCAAGCTGGTGCCGGAAAAAGGCAATTCAATGAAAGGCAATCCCTGGTCTTGCAATCGACGAGCCACAGTTGCCAGCGCATCGGGGTCACAGGTGCTGCAACACAGCACAGTCGGCCGTGCCCTGGACACCGCCAGCAACCCTTGGGGGCCACACAGCACCGACTCGACCTGAGCGGTATCGAAAACGGCCAACACCATCAAATCCACCTGATCAGCCAGCTCGCCTAAACCATCGACGCGACACAGTCCAGCGGGCCATGGCGATGGGGGTCGGACATCGTGACCCCAGACCGGGTAGCCCGCTGCCAGCAAGCGTTGGGCAAAGGCCTGCCCCATCAACCCAAGCCCGACGATGCCCACCTGCGGCAGGGGCTTCATGACGACACCCCAGGCAACAGATCCATGAAAGGTTGATTCAGCGCCTGTGCCATCAACTCGTTGCTGCTCAGCCCTTTGCTGGCCTGGGCTGCTTCGTACAGGTCGGCCAACAAAGCCTTGGCATCCAGACCGGACTGAGTCAAATCATCTCGCAAGGCCGACTCAACCACTGCGACCTTTTGCCGCCAACGCCGCTCTTCTGCCGGATCCAATTGGATGAACTCGATCCCGGCCTGGGCAAATCCTTCTCGGGCTTGTGCGCCGGCCAAGCCATAAAACAACTGGGCACCCGCTTGTGCCAAAGCGCGCAACCAGGCATTGAAAGGACCCCGATGGGGTGCAGGCAAGGCCTGCCAGAAACCCGGCGACAAGCCATACTCCAGATTCACCCGCACCAGATTGGCTTGGGTGCGATAACGCGCGGTCTGAAACAGGCCGACCGTCAAGGCAGCGCTGTCCGAGATGGACACGACCGCTACATCGCCTTCGGCGAAACGCCGTTTGGCCTCGGGCGTGCTGCAGCCCACCGGCACCGCCCCCAGGGCGGCAAAAATGCGCGACTCCAGGCCATCGCTGCAAGCCACCCGTTGCCCTGACAAATCGGCCAAACGGGCCACGGGCTTGCGACTGAACAGGTTGTATTCGCTGGTGGCGACCATCCGACCCATCAACACGCCCTGCCTTTCAAAATCAGTACTGAAATGGCGCCGATACAACTGCTCGGACACATGGGTGGCCGCTTCAGCGCTGTCGAACAAAAAGGGCAAACTGAGGGCTTGGGCGGCAGGAAACAACTGCGGATCCCAGGCCGAATAAACCGGACATAAATCGGTCAAACCACTGCGCAATGCTTCAATGCCCTGACGCTCGGGGTGCAAGGCCCCCCCCCAGACTGAAGCCGTCCCCACAGCACCTTGGGTCATGTGCCAGAGACGGCGAAATGAAGGCACGAACACGTCTTGCACCGCAGGAGACGCCTCGGGGATATGGGCGCTGACCCGCAAGGTATAAGCGCTGTCCCCGGCACCCGTGGCCGGGGCATCCAGCCACTGTCGAGCCAAGGTGGTTTTGGCCATGACCTCGGCCACCGAGTCATTGCCACCAATTTGCAATGTGCTCATCTGGATGGCCTCAATCGGCCTTGATGCTGGCCGACTTGATCAGGCGCGAATACCACTCGATTTGCGAACTGAGAAAACGACCCAACTCATCGGGTGTGCTGGCGATAGGCCGAAAACCCTGGCTCTCCATGCGCTGCTTGACATCAGGCTGATTGAGCACATTGCGAAAAGTCTCATGGGTTTTTTGTACGATGGCGGGGTCTGTGCCTGCGGGCAAGAAAACCGCAAACCAGGTCTCGATCTCGTTATGGGCAAACCCTGTCTCGGCCATGGTCGGTATGTCTGGAGCCAAGCTGGAGCGATTGGGCGAGGTCAGACCCAAGGCGCGCAATTTGCCCGCCTTGATGTGCGGCATGGCCAGTGGCAAGGTGGGGAACATGGCGTCCACCTGCCCGCCCAGCACATCATTGAGGGCTTGCGCAGTTGACTTATAGGGGATGTGATTGAGCTTGGTCTGTGCAGTGATCTTCAAATTCTCACCGGCGAAATGCCCGATGCTGCCATTGCCCCAAGACGAAAAATTCAACCCATTGGGGCTGCGCTTGGCCAATTCGACAAACTCGCGCACATTTTGCGCCTTGACTTGCGGGTTGACCGCCAGCACCAGAGGCACCGAAGTGATCAGGGTGACGGGCATGAAGGCCTTTTGCGGATCCCAAGCCAGCGTCATCATCGAAGGGTTGGTCGCAATCGACGTTGAAGTCACCAGCATGGTGTGACCATCGGGTTTTGAACGCGACACGAACTCTTCAGCGATCGAGCCATTAGCGCCGACTTTGTGATCGATGATCACGTTTTGGCCAAAGGCTTTGGACAAGTCGGGGGAGATCATGCGCATCAGCACATCGCTGGTTCCACCGGCGCCAAAGGGCAGGATCATGCTGATCGGTCGATTGGGGAACGGCTGAGCCCATGAAGCACTCATGCCCACCAGGGCGTTGAGAGCCAGCGCACCGGCAGCGAATCGGGTCCACTTCAACAGTCTCATCGGGGGTCTCCTGAAGTTGTCGGTTATCAACTATTCAAGAAGTCATCATAAGAAGACAGTTGCCGTGCCACCAATACTTTTGCGAGAATCGATCCATCATTTTTTTTGATGGATAGGATGAATCCGATGGAACTCAAAAGCATCCGCTTTTTCATGGCCGTGGCCCAAAGTGGGAACATCACCCGGGCCGCTGATCAATTGGGCATCGTTCAGCCGGCACTGACGCGCCATATCAACCAACTCGAGGAAGAGTTCGGTGTTCGACTCTTCAGCCGACAGCCACGGGGCGTTCAGCTGACCACCGCTGGTCGCGAGTTTTTGGAGTACTGCCGACGCATCGTCGACGAGGTCGAGCGGGCCCGTCACGAGTTGACCGCCCAAGGCAAACAACCCCGTGGCTTGATTGCCATGGGGTCGACCACGACCTTGGCTCGCGTGCTGATGCCCACGGTCCTGGGTCAATCCCTGTCAGAGCTGCCCGACGTTTCTTTGCGAGTGGTCGAAGCGCGCAGCGCACGCCTGCACGAACAATTGTTGACGGGCGCCCTGGACATCGCCATCCTCACCAACCCCATCGGATCGAACCAGCTCAGTATGCAGCCTTTGTTGTCCGAGCCCCTGTGCCTGGTGGGGCGTCCCGAAGTCATGCCCCGCGTCAAATCCTTGGGCTTGAAAGACATCAGCCTCTTGCCACTGGTGATTACCCCAGGCATGTTGACCTTGTTGGCCGGTGCGCAAAAGGGGTCAAGGCGTCAATTCCATCTGATGGCCGAAATTGAATCTGTGGAAACCATCCGCAGCCTTTTGGGCACCGAGGGCGTGCTGACCGTGGTCCCCCAGAGTGCGTTTTGGCAAGACTTGGCGGCAGGTCTTTTGTCGGCCATCCCTTTGCCGCTCCCCATCCCCCAACGCATGCTGGTGCTGGCTTCCCGGACCGACAACGCCGATTTGCCCGCCATACGACATTTGGGCCGCATCATTCGGCAATCGGTGCAACAGGCCATGGGGCCGCACGTGCAACTCTGATCCGGCTCAGTCGCTCATGAGGCACTTGGGCGCACCACTTCGGGATAACCCTGTTTCTTTGTTGATCAAGCTACCAATAATAAAGTGACTTTCACCCCTTTAGGCTCATCAGGACGGATCATGCACTTTCTCGCTCAAACCCTGCAAGTCAACGACGACATCATCCTTGAGCGCGACGTTGACATCCCCATGCGAGACGGCACATTGCTCAAGGCCGATGTGTTCCGACCGGCCAAGGCGGGCAAGTACCCAGTGATCATGAACCTAGGCCCCTACCAAAAAGAAAAGCTTTGGGTCACGCCTCCCGATCTGGAAGAGCCGGGCAACGATTACATGAACTGGGAGACGGTCAATCCTTTGTGGTGGGTCCCCAAAGGCTACATCGCCATTCGGGTCGATGCCCGGGGCAGTGGACACTCCCCGGGGCAATTCGACCCCTGGTCCCTGGCCGAAGCCATCGATTTTTATGATGCCATCGAATGGTCAGCTCAGCAGCCCTGGTGCAACGGCAATGTGGGCACCAGTGGCATCTCCTACTTCGCCATCAACCAGTGGTTCGTCGCCAACTTGCGTCCGCCGTCGCTCAAAGCCATCATCCCCTGGGAAGGTTTCGCCGACATTTACCGCGATGCGCTCTATCACGGCGGCTTGATGTGTATTTTCATGAGCAACTGGTTCACCGCACACCTGTTGCACCATCATCTGGGCCGCGCCTCGAGGCAACAATCGAACCCTTGGATGATCAACATCCTTGACCGCTGGCTGCAGAACAATCTGGACAACGGCGCATTGGCAGGCTCTGTGGCCGACTGGAGTCGCATTGATGTGCCCTTTTATTCGGCGGGCAACTGGACCGGCTTTGGCCTTCACCTGCGTGGCAATACAGAGGCCTATATGATGTCCAAGAACCCTGACCGAAAACTGCGCATCCATTCGGGCTCACATGTCCACGCCTTCTATACCGAAGAGGGACGGGCCGATCAATTGCGTTTCTTCGACTATTGGCTCAAGGGCATCGACAACGGCATCATGAAAGAGCCCCCTGTCAAGCTTGCCATTCGCCATGGCAAGGACAAAGTGGTGTGGCGCCATGAACAAGAGTGGCCCCTGAAACGCACCCAATGGACGCGCTTTTATCTGGATCTTAAAGATACCCCCAGCTCGGCCGACGGCCCGCGCAAGGGGGACCTCGCCCCCCAAATCCCGGCGGCCAACGCCTCTTG
>JACCDX010529192.1_pt1 | contig 26028 bp, 23 predicted proteins | sample 7449681 | NCBI WGS metagenome assembly JACCDX01 (sample SAMN15323450, study PRJNA562643) | freshwater metagenome | isolation source: river surface water | place: USA:Blue River Watershed | collected 2017-08-18
CCACATTATGTAAGTGATATTAGATTGAATTTTGGCCCTTTACAAGCTATTGACTTAACTTGGGAAGATCCAAAGGTTGTAAAGGCATCTAAGGATTTGAGAAATTCACTAAGACTTGGTCTTCTTAGGAAAATTTCCCCAGAGCAATTTGACAACATCGAAGAGAAAGCCGCAATCAAGGGAAAGAAAGAATTACTTAAGCAGCAAAATAATAACAATTTACGTACAGTTGATGTAGATGGTAAAACAATTGAAGCTGAGAGTATTGATGCAGAAAAAGCATATACGAACAAAGACAACAATGTAACTACAGCTGGATATGCCAATGATTCTCTTTCGTACGCTATGGCATTAGATATTGCACAAACTCAAGCTGAATTACAGGGTGACGATCTTTCTGTAGAAGAATTTGCTGATCGAGTGCAAAGAAATCCTGGAATTATCAATCAACTCTTAGCTCAACAAAAGAATTTAGATGCCAACAGTTCAGTTTCTGGTGTTGAAACAAGAGGTAGAGCATTTGTAGCAGAACCTCCTGGAGATGCTACTAGAGGGTCATCTGTAAGAGAAGTAGAGATGACAAATTACAATCGTGATAGAAGAGTAGCAGGAGCTGACTTTAATTATCTCGATACTCCAGAGGATGATGGATACGATTCCATTGCAGATGCTATCGATTTAGAAGCAGATATGGGCAATGGAGAAGAGGGCTCAATTAGAAGAGTTTAGAAAATTTAATCTAGACTGAGTAAAGGCTATCCAGTCGGGTGGCCTTTATTTTTTTTGGAGAAAATATGGCAAACGAATTTTCAGCTCAATCATTCAACAACAGTACTTTAGTTTACTACAACTCACAACCATCAAATCCTGGAATCTTTATAGAATGGGAAAGAAGTGGTGCTGCAAATGTTGCCTTTTACAAAATTCAAAAAAGTACAAATTTTGAAGGTACATACACAACAATAGCAACAGTTTCATTCCCAGCAAATGAAGGTGTAGATATCAATGGTTCTCCTTCAGACTATTACAGAATACAAGAAGTAGATACTAACGGAAATGTACTCAATACTTCATCACCAATGCTAGGAGATGAATTACTCGTAAAAAGCTCTTTAAGGTATGAATTAGAGCATCTTTTGAACATTCCTATTTATGATGAAGAAGTAATTTTTAGAAGAAATAGAAGTGTTGGCTCAGTTGCATTCCCTTTTTGGAATTCAGTACCTAAACCAGAAGTAAGAATTTCAGGTCCATCTAATCAAGGTGACAGAGACCCTTTAATTCAATTATCAGAAACTGTTCCAATTTATTCAACCATCAATACAACATATGATCCAATTATTAAAAATAGAGATGGATATGAATCTCAATACACTGATGGAAACAATTACCCTAACGGACTTATGGTCAAATATGACTTTATGGGAAATATCTATTTTATTGATGAAAATGGTGATCCTGTAGAAATCCATAGCTACGATAATGTTTTAGTCTCTTACAGCATAAAAATGATAACAAATGACCATATGAATTCTAGTCTTTATATGGCATTACAAGCAATAAATTCTCAACCTGGTGCAAGTAAGTATAGACAAGTAAGTGATGCACCATATTTTTATGATCCTGCATTAGTTTATGGAGCAGCATATTACATCTTAAGAAGTTTACTTGTTTCATTGACAAGTAGACAAAGAAGATTACTTATTGAAGATCCTGATGCAAGAATAGCAGATGACATTAGACAATCAGCAACAATGTACAAAGAAGAGTTTGAAAAGATGTTAGAGAAATTACCAATTGCTTTCTATCCTGGAATTAGATCAGTTGTTGTACCAGAGTTTAATATGCCTGGAGGAAGAAGTAGATTTTTCAGATATATCTGGAATATTGGTACTGGAGGATAATTTGTTACATTGCTATTGTAGCAACAATTTAATTAAGAATTTTAAATTTTAAAAATTTTCTTTAATTAATAATCTTTAATATACTTAATTATATTAAATCTTAATTCCCATTATTAATGGGTGTAAAAAAGTGAAAAACTAAGAGGGCAAGAAATGAACAGAGTAATTAGAGTTTTGGATGACATCAAAACAAAGGTAGCACAAGTTAATCCTGAGCTGGGAGACAAAATCAACGACGCAGTTTTTGATATGGGAATGAACGAACCTACTGAAACTGAAGAGTCAACAATTGACAATGGAATGAATCCAAATATTCAAACTTTTGCAAAGCCACGTCCAAATGTAAGTGTTGTAGGTGATGATGGCACAGTACACAGCTTTGCAGTAGAGATAAAGGCAAAGCATAATGGACCAATCCCAGACACCCAATTGATGTCAAAGATTTTACAAGCTGTTGAAAGTCATTCAGACAGCGCCAAAGAATTTGCTGCTGGAAATGAAGAAGAATCTAATTCTTTTGAAGTAGTTAGCTTCAAATACGAAAGAAGAGACGACAAAAAGAAGCAATAAACTGTAAAATCTGTTTATGGACGACGAACAAATTAAGGTTTTGAGGCATTCATTTACCAACCCTCATCGTGAAGATCTCCCCAAGCCAAAAGTTAATAAATTTGGTCATACAGTGCTTGGGGATGAAATGGAAATGACAGAGCAAGATATTGATATCAAAATCGATGAATTTGGTGCTCTAACTGCAGAACCAAAGCAAAGTCTTTTCGATAGTCCAGAATTTCAAAAATGGGCAGAAAATCAACCTATTTTGAAGACTTCTGAACCTGAAGAGCAAGTGATAGAAACTCAAATTACAGAAAAAAGTTCGATTGTTCCAAATAATGTCAATATAGCAGATCTAATTTCTGAGCTAGATGAAATGGATGGAACTACAGAACGTAAGCAAGCTGAAAATCAGTGGTTTAAAAGTTGTGCTAACAAAGACTGTATGTACAATCTTCCAAAAGATGCTAAATTCTGTCTCGAATGTGGCACAGCACAAATGCCAAAATTTTGCACAGAGTGTGGATTCAATTTTCCTGGTATGGAAAAGTTCTGTCCAGATTGTGGTAAGAAAAGATAGGTAAAAAGAACCTAGACCTAGTATTTTCTTTATTATGGAACGCTCCTGGTATCACATCGCAAAAGAATGTACAGCCCTTAGAAAAAATGTCTTAAGAGTAGATTTATGCATCTTTATTGATAATGAAGAAGCATTTAGTAATGAAAATTATCTAAATTCAACTATAAAATCTATTCTTACTTCTGCAATTATTAATGGTCTGGATATAGTTGGAATTCTTTCACCAGAAACTCCTTTAGTTGGTTTACGTGCAAAACAAATGGCCCAACAACAACAGATGGATATTGTTGTTGTTCCTGGTCAAACCTACATTTGCACAGGCAAAGAAGAATTGTATATTTACAATTTAGCTAAACCAGTTCCAAAAAATCTTTCAATTGATAAAGCTTGTGGCTTTGTTCACGATAATAATGGCTTTGCTCTAGCAACAAATGTAAATTCAAAACTTGGAGCAACATTAAACAAATTACAAGGAAGTAAATATGCTCCAGATGGAGTAGAAATTTTTAATGCAAAATCTGGCGCTTACAGAGATATTGATATTGACTTTCCTAGATTTGTTAATTCTGGAGCAACATCAGCAAGTGATTTAGACAATAGCAATGTATTTACTTTAATGCAAAGAAAAACAGCTCAAGAATTGGGCTTTCTGCAAGGTGATGAAGGTGTCGATTACACACCAAAATATTTAAAACCACAAACAGGAGTAGTATAATGCCACGTTCTTACTGCACAACAAATGATGTCAAGCAATATCTTCCACCCAACGTAGTAACTGAAGGTGATAACCCAATACCTAACTTTAGAAATCCTACTCCAGAATCAGCATCAAATATTAACTTAGATTTTTTTATTCAACAAGCATCTGCAGAAATTGATGCAAATCTAGCCACTATGTATGATGTACCTTTGAAACAAGTAAATATGGGTGGAGATGTTTCTTATCCTCATCCAGTACCAGTTATTTGTGCAATTTTAGCCGCTCAAATGTATTATATGCAAGCTCTTCAAGGAGCAGACCCGCAGTATTCTGAAGCACAAAAAGTTAGATTTGATTTTGCACAAAATGAAATTGTAAGAATTCAAAATGGCGAAATTAGATTATTTGGACAAAGAAATACTCGTGGAGATAGATTTGTTAGATCTACCTTAAGAGGAGTGGTTAATAACCCAACAGAAGGCAAACGCTCTAAAGGTCAAAGTCAATAGGTAAAATAAATGCTTGAACGAGTTTATGACACCTTAAGAGGTATTTTGTTTTACGAATTGCCAAAAAATGCTAAAGGTGAGGCGGTTATCTTTGATCGACCTGTAGCTGGATTTTATATTGGTGAAGCAGCAGTTAGACCTAATGCAATATCTATTGTTTTTAAGGGTGCCAGTTCTCCTCTTAAAGATATATCTTTTGGATTGCAAGAATTTGAACACAATGTTTCTATAGAAGTTAATGTAGGAGCAGACAACATTGAAACTACAGAAAGAGTAACTCAAGAAGCAACTAGAATTATTCTTTCAATATTGAGAAAACACAGAAGATTATGGATTGTAGATCTTTGTCCAATTTGTGAAAAATTTACTTTATCACCAGCTCATTTTGTTGCAGACCACAATGATGTTTTGAGCAGCTATGTAACAACAGTAACTAATGAATTTAATTCTTTATGGCAAGAAACTCATCCAGCAACTTTAGCTCCACCATCTTTGCCAGATTCAGGTAAATCTGCAGAAGCTTTTATCAGAATGTATAACGATGTTGGAACAGGAGCAACTGTAGCTAATTTATCATCAAAAGCTAGAAATAATATATTAAGAATGCAAGCTGACAATGCTGAACCAGTAAGAATGCTTTACGATGTTTTGTGTAACGATAATAAGTCTTCTGATGATGCTACAGGCAAACAATTATTCAGAAGTGGCAATATAACAATTTCAGCAAAAGAATTAGTTAGACAAATTTACTTTGGTCCTGATAACGTACCAACTACAGCATATTAACAATGAGTCTAGTATCTAAAAAAGGCCTTGAATTTATTATCAATCAAATCGGTAAAGCAAAATATGCTTACAAAGATTTGATTGGTGATTTATCCTTGAAACACGGCTATTTTTTAGATTATGAAAGAATAGCCATCAAGTTTAGAGGTTCAACAATATTTCACGACTATGATTTGGCTGGTAAAACCCCACAAGGCTTGACAACTAAACCTTACCAAACTTTTGATACTGAAGAAAATATTTCTTTTGGATTTCAGGGTGGTAAATATATTGTTGACTCAAAGATAGCTAGTTTTGCTAATACTGGTGGCTGGACTCCTCAAAATTACAATCCTCCATCTACTGAAGGTTGGGAAGTATTAGATTACAATGCTTGGCAATACTATCTTCCACCCTATAACGCTGCTGGAGTTGCAAATACTGCATACATTATATATAACATTAATTCTGAACCTGGTGATGGCTCAGAGAGAGTTAATTATGATTATCCTGTAAGATGGGATGGAAGCTTATATAGAAGAGTAAATTTGTTTAATTCTTCTAGGTGGATTTCTGTCAAAAATACAGGCACAGTATCCAATAATGAAGCTCACATAATTATTCCAAAATTGTATTTTGAAGGAGCTCAGTTTATTGATCCTTATAAAAATACACCTAAAGATTTAGGCATTGCTTCTCATACATACTTAAAAACTCAAGGTATTGGCTCTACATTTTCTCTTTCTGGAACAATGTCAGGATTAGCCTTAACATATCTGGCTTATAATGTTACAGAAGTATCATCATCAGGATCAACTTCAGATAGAATTAAAGATCATTATTTATTTAAAATAAAAACACCAGCAACTTGGACTTCTGATTATTGGTATCACTTAGCTTTTTATTGGGACACTCACGATACTGATTTCTTAACTTCATATCCAGCATACACATCTGGAAATGCTGTCACTTTCAATTCAAGCAATTATAATACAAGCTGGAATATTTACCCTAGAAAAACATATTTACAAAAAGATATAAAAAACTATATTTCTTTCGATAAAACAGGCGTTAATGACACTAATATTTATTTGTTTTCAAAAAGTAAAACAAATCAACAATTTTTTGATGGTGACTACATAGAAGTTGCAGAGCCTTTTCGATATTTGTACCCAGAAACATTTAGTGGATATGGTGACACAAATTCATTAGCAAATTATGTAGCTTTAAATTCATTTGAGTACTTGCCAGTAGTTATAGCAACAAAAAACTTAATATCTGGTAATCAGTACGAAAATGGAGATATAGATTTTTATATGTTTTTTGGCAAAGCTATGCCACAAGAATCTGTACCTACTGAATGGAGTGAATTCAAAAACTACCCATCAGTGGAAAGTGACTACGATGTTATTGCTAAAATTATTCTTTCATATCCATCACTTATAACTTCTGGCACTATAAAAAGCAAATCATCCAGCACATATAATTTAAACAATGCTTCAATTATCTATATAGAAAGAAAAGCTGATAACTTTGTTGTACCCCCGATTGGTGATACTGATTTAGCTACAGAAACACTTCAAGATGTAATAGCTATGACTCAATTTACAAGAAGTGATGAATACAAAAATATTTATGACAAATTGGCAGTTGATTTAATTGCTCCATTTTCAAATTTTATGTTTTATGGAACGAGCAGCTATGCAGACGTAAAACATAATACTAATAAGAAATCTAAGCTTTTACACAACCTATTAAAGTATCCAATCTCTCCAACTTTAAAATCAAATTATCAAAGCTTTAACGGCACAGGAAAAATTACTATTTCTTCAGGCAGCAATGTTGTAATTGGAAGTTCAAGTAAATTTACATCAGAAATTACTGAAGGAGATTTTATCTACAGTGCTGACAGTAAAACTATTTATGGACAAGTTTTATCAATTATAAGTGATACTTACTTAACACTTGAGGAAAATTATAAAACAACAATTGATAGACAAAATTTCACGATAAAAAATAGTTCTTTAGAAACTGAGCCTATAAATATTGAAGTTCAAGAATTAGGCGCAAATGCAATGATTTCTTGGCTAGCTACTCCTCCTACATCTATATTTTTTAGATATGATCAAAATGGAATGCACTTGAATGATATATCATTTGAAGTTGATACTGAATTTGAATTTTATCAGGAAATTTCTAACATCCCAGATTTAGAAGACCAAGAATTAACAGGTACAAAGATTAGTAAAGATTATTCTTTTGCTATAATGTTTTTGAATTCAAAAAGTGACAAGTTTATCAAAAATATTAAACTAAATTCCTCAAAGTTTTACATAACAGATGATGAATATTTAAATAGAAAAAATAAAAAATTATCAACTTCTGGTTATTTTAAACAAGGTACTGATTTAGAAAATAAGTCGAATCTTACTGGCACTCTTAATTCTATCGAAGAATACAGACTATACGGAACTGCAGCTGTAATTCCAAATATGAAAATGGGAGAAAGTAGAACAATTCTTACAAAGCAAGTTCAACCTGTAGACTCAAGTAAGCAAACCGAAGCAGACTTTACTGCTGCTTTGAAGTCAGCTAATCCTAATATAACAGAATTGCAAATACAAGATCAAATCAGTGATTATGAGCTTACAAATTCTTTTTACTCTCCAAATTTAAATCAATTTTCAAACAAGTTCACTTCTATAAAAGAAGTTGGAATGACTGTTTCAAATTACACTAATGACAGAAGTAATTATTGGATTTCAAATTACGATGAAGTAATTGGTGGTGAAAAAGAAAGCAAAGTATTTACTGCACAAAACATTTTGGATCTAAGATCAGATTCTTTTGTCATTTCAATTGCTGGATATTCAACTTCAGACTCTTCAATAAATAATCTCGAAAATTTATATAAACAACAAATTATTATAACTGATGCCACGAATATAAATCAGACAACAATTGGGAATTACAAAAGTTTAAACTACAATAAATTTGCTTTTAAAATTACTCCTAATGATTATCAAAATATAAAATCTATCAAGATTAGATTGCAAAGTTTGGCATTGTGGAATAACTCAGATGCATACATAGAGTGTAGTATTTGGGATAATTACAACAGCCTTCCAAATGTCAAGTTAATTACTGGGTCAAGAGTTCATTATTCAACTTTAAGAAATATTTTTGATGATGTATTTTTCTATGTAAATTATTCGTTTACAAAAGATAGAACATATTGGATTGTGTTTGAATCTAATACAAATCCTCCCAATTATGATGCAAAGACTCAAGGATTAGTAAGTGTTAGTGGAACAGCAGTAAGTGGACTCTACAACGCACTTAATAACACAAATACAAACTTTAATAAATATCAAAAGTATGCTTATATTGGCTTTGGAAGTACAACATATGCTGGAATTTCAACTTGGTATGAAGTTGCTTCCATAGGCTCATCAACATCAATGACTTTAGCTAGTACTGCAGGCACTACTAGTAATCAAAATTATGTAATAAAGTATGATCTCAGATTGCAAATACAAGAAACTGTACCTACTGTTTCTAATATTGCATACTATGATGGACTAAACTGGTCTACTGATACGGGAACTCCTTATGTAGTATTTTATGGACTAGATGATGAAATTTACGCGGGATTTAATAGAGATTTCAGCAACTCTTCTTTATTGATGCCAGGTCCAAACAAAACAAGAGAAAATAATTCTGATTATTATGTTGATGAATTTTGGACAATTAATAATCAAAAACTATTTACTCCTTCTCAACTATATATTTATCCAAGATCTTTCAAGTCTAGAGTTACAGCAATTGGTGCAACTGGATCAAGTGGGACAAACTTACTCTATATGCAGGAAGAAAATTTTGACCCATCTATTTTAGTTGGAATAGCAGTTACATCAAATATCTTGTCAAGTGGAACTGCAATTACTAGTTTAGTTTATGATTCAAATGAAAGTATATATAAAATTTATTTGAGCAGTAATTTATCAGGTTCGGCAAATACTTTCTACTTTGGAGACAATCAAAACAGACTTGTAAAAAGAGCAAACGATATTCATTTGTATTTAAAATATTTTGTTGACAATCAACTTACAACAAAATATGTAAAACTTGATAAATCACCCACTTGGATTGCTCAATGGTACAAAAAATCTTCTTGGAATTATCTTGAATTAGATAAAAACCAAATGAGTGATACAACTTCAGCTTATCATAATGTAGATATTGATAACTTTTCAGGTTTAGGTCAAACAAATTATTTTAATGGATATCTGCTTGGAGATTTCACCACTTTGTCTTCAATTGGTGCATCATTTGATTTTAAGATTACAACAAATGGTGGCGTTAAGTTTTATATTAATGATGAAGAAAACCCTTATATAAGTAATTGGAAAAATACATCTTTATCTTCTTTCACAACTTCATATGTCGCAACAGGTAGCTCCCAGCCTATAAATTTTGAATTACAATTTAATAATTACAAAAATACTCATAGTTTGAAATTAGAATGGAGACAAACTGGTACGTCTACTTGGCAAGATATAGATAACACTTTTTACGAAGATGTAGTATCTAGTCCAGTTCTTATAGACAGCAATAAAATACAAAACTTATCTTATTTAGTTGTCGGAAAAACATTAGAAGAAATAAATGATCAGTATTATGGTTTTCCATTAACAGACAAGATTGTGATTAGGAACAAATAATGGCAATGAATTATGCGTCAGCTATCACAATGAATAATTTAGTGCTGGCATTAGATCAAACTTTTTTAACAATAGATATGGCATTAGCTTCTCAAGAAAATGCTTTATCAGTGAATAGTGTTGAAAGAAATTTACAATTGTTATATGGATTGTCTAGCATAAAATCACAAAATTACAATATGGTTTTGGATATCTTGAGTTTTGGAAAAGGACTTATCAAAACAACTCTGTCAACAACTAATTTAGAACTTCCAACTGGCAATGAACAAGGCTACACAATTCAAGAAATATTGGGAAATTTAGATACTATGTCTGATGGATATGTATTTGGAAAAGTATTTTTAACTTCAGATAGTGTTGATGGTGAAGAACTTGTGTTTTCATTAGCTAGACCTGCAAGTGAACCTAATGGAAGTCCATTAATTATCAATAAAGATATTGATATTGAAACTGCTGAAGAAATCATACGTACATCAAACGAACTATCTTTTACTACAAATAAAGATTATTCTATTGAAATTTACAAATTTATAGCTGATGTTTCTTATTATGATCAAACAATTAAAAACTCTAGAGTTTTCTTCAAATTAATAGACGAAAGAAAGCCCAGAGGATATTTTGGGTACACAGAAGAGAATATTTCAAAAATTTTAGTGTCATCTATCATAAGAAATTATTCATTAATTTCAGAACAATATAATACACAGAAAAATTTAACTAATCAAATTATTTCAAATTGGGTAGGAAGTTCAGCTTGGGAACCAAACTTTGTGACCTATTGGCAAAATTCAAGTAAAATTTTACCAAGTAGGCTTTTGTCTTATCTGTCATCCGAGTTGAGTATAAATATATAAAATGGCAATTTCATCAAAAGTAGAAGAGATAATACTCGAATTAACTAAAACAGTAGGCAATATTTACGATGCTTTGAATTATGGCATTGGAGATATTGATATTCCTGGTTCTTCTATTTTTGAAGTTAATAACCTATTGTATATGGCAAATACAGGATTCCCATATTTTGGAGTCTTAGAAACAGCTCCTTTAGGCTTAGAACCAACATATGACATTACTTACGATCCATATTATGTCACTGTAAGAAGTGGGCAAGTAGCTTATAATGGCTCTATTTTCAATCTTCAACCACAAAAAATTCCATTAAAAAAAGAATGGTCAAAAAACTATTCAGTAAGTGGCTTTGGATCTAGTTACAAATATGGTGTAACTTTAGGATTGCCAATTACTGAAGTGCAAAAAGCAACACAAACTTGGGTGACTACAGTTAGTACAACTTGTTTATCTGGCACTAACATCTTGTATGTCAAGGATGCATCTATAGCTGTAAATTTAGGATTTCCGATACAAGCATTTGTTGGAAATTATCTAATAACTTTTTCAAATGTAACTGACGATCAATTGGGATTGATTGTAGATCCATCATATTATAATGGATTTACTTTTGGAACATTGCCAGCTACTTATTACTTAGATAATCCTGTTACATTTTTATTTCAACCAAGAGTCAAATACATCACAGGATTTCCAGTTTTAGAATCAAATGAAAATGTTCAAACATTTGATTATTTCCCTCCACTACCTCAGAGCTGGATACCAGTTGGAAAAGTTATGGTCAAAAATCCAGAAAACCCTGTGGTTGTTGACTCTGGCACAGGACTGACTAGAACTGTTGTAGATATGCCAACTGATATTTCAACTTATCAAATTTTGGGAGATTCTTCTGATAAAAATCTTATAGTTCAAAGTTGCAATGAAGCTAATGAAGCTTTGATGAATTACAAAGCAAATGATTATGTAAGAAATACCATATCTGGAGTTTTTAGATATCTAAGTACAGTTTCGTATAATGCTGGACTTACAAACAGAGAATTATTGGCAACTCAACCTTTTAGAAAAACTGAATTTTATTCTAAAGGCACATCATTTAGTGGGCTTGAAAGATTTGAATTTCCATATAATTTTGCAAAAGCTTATTATGAAACTACAGGTGTAGATGTTCAACATACATTTGGTATTTTCAGAGGCGATCTTATAACATATAATGCTGCAATAGGAAGTAATAATTTAGCTGCAGCAACAGGATTTTCATCAACTGTTATCAATTGTTCAAATTATGTTTCTTCATTGTCATCAGGTACTCAAATATATGGTGTATCGATAGTTTATAATATTTCAACTGATGAATATGTAGAAAGCATACCAGTATATAGCAATTTAATTTCCTCTAATTTTACATCTAATAATTATTTGGTTGAATTAAATTGGACAGGCGCTGGCATTACAAATCCTCTTTTCTATCACATTTACAAAAAACCTCAATTAAGTAGTGATTTGATAGAAAGAAAACTTACAAATATTGACGAGATACAACATCCTCCTTACAACACAATCGTCTCAGTAGAAGATAATACAGATCTGATTTTAAATAATGGATTAACTGCATTTAAAATCACACCTTTAGAAGACTGTTTTGTTGGTGGCGTAACTTTAAAATTAAAATATTCTGCTGGTGGACAAACTACTGGAAGCGGAACTACTGGAATTTCAGTTTCTATTTACTCAGCTACAGGATCTACACCAACACCAAACGGTATGATTACTAGCTCTTCAGTCATAAGAAATTCAGATGTTTTACAAGGAACCAATGAATATACTATAAAGTTCAACAATGGTGTGAATCTTGATCAAGGTACAAATTATTGGCTTATGATAAACAAGCCAGCAGAATTTACTACAGCTGTTGGATCAACTTCTTTGTATACAAGAGTAATTTCTGGAAGCTCAGGCCAAGGACTTACATCATCTAATAGTGGTTCAACTTGGACAGGTACAGGTGGTACAGCTTACTACAAATTCAGAGGATATTTGGATGATGGAAATATATCTGGTGAATTGCTTAGACGAGGAATCAAGCTTACTAGTAGAATAGCATCAGAGCCAAGAAGATTATCGGTTTATGTTCCTTATGTAGAAGATTTAACTTCTTCAAATGTTGTCTTCAATGGTTCTACCACTGGTATTGCTACAACTGATGATCAAACTATCAAGAATGATTTAGTAGTAACAGTAATTGCTCAAAATGGACCTAATGGTGAACTTACAACATTATCTACTACAGTTCCAAAAGGTACAAGCAGAAATCAAAGATTTAGCCTTGGCAATGAATTACAGCTGTTTGACAGAGTTATTGATGCATATGTAACCCCTGGCACCAACTTGACAAGAATAAATAATGGTCCAATTTTATGGGATATTTATGATCTTATAACTATTGAAACAACACCTTAGGTTTTGATATGAGAAAAAACAATGACAATTCAAATATCCGAACTTTTGGTGTAGACCAAACAGTTGATGTTCCTAGTATTGGAAGTTCGGAATTTTTTCCAAGTCAATATCTTTACAAAGAAGCATACAATAATTTTAGATCTCAATTGTATGCTCCAGCTTTTGAAACTGGATACTATGATATTTTTGCTTTATCTCGTGAATATGCAGAAGATCCTGATTTTAATTTGTCATTTGCAAACATAAATACAAATTATTTATTTTCTATAGATAATTTTAAGATAATGGGAACTCAAGAATCTGAAACAGGACAAAGATATGCTGGAGAGGGAGCAAATCCAAATACATTTCAACTTGGTCCTAAAGAATACAATGTCAGTTTCACGTATCCATTTAAAGTAGATAGCTGGGGATACTTGGATTTTTCTTTAGCAGCTTTTTTTGATTATTGTATAGAGGCTTTCAAAGGATCGCCCACAAATTTCTTAGCTAGATTTACTTCTGACAATTCTTCAATTGTTGGCGTTGGTTCTACACAATTATATATAGACAACATTGCTGAATTTACTTCCTTAGATTTACCATTTGAAGCTAAAATAAAATCTTATAACAATTCAAATTATGATTTAGTGGAAATTACTGGGGTTGATAAATCCAATCGTTTACTTACTATTGGAGCTGGAATAAATACATCATTTAGCAGAGACACATCCTATATCACTGCTTATCCGAAATCTGTAGGTAAAGAAGCTTCGTTCTCATTATTTACATTAAAACAAGGATTGCTTAGCGGATGTTTAGTCGAAAAGTTTGCAATTAATTTTATACCCGGTGAACAAATAGTAGCTTATATTGATTTGAAGGTTTTGAATGTAGATAGGACTTATCAAGCTCAGATGTACAACAATTTTGCTTCTATTGTTCAAAATTATTTTAAGAAAAAACCAAGTTATATCCTAAATGGATACAATGTAAGAGTTTATAAAAGTGCACCTGAATACGGTCTATTTGGATTAGGTGGAGTACTTGATTCAAAATTATTCAGAGGCTTTCAACAAACTCAATTAGATAGCATTTATGTCACAGAAATGTCTATAAGCATTGAAAATAATTTAAAGCCTGTGTTTACATTAAATTCTAAAGGGAATGATGCTAAGCAAAATTTCTTTAAGAATTCTTTGCCATATGCATACTATTCAGAAGGAAGAAAAATATCTGGATCAATAACTTACACAGGGCCAATTAAACCTTGGGCTATGGTTGAATTTTTATCAGGTCCAAGTAGCATAAATAATGACGGTATAACTTTTGATATGGGGCCAATTAAGTTAGAGCTACCTGAAGTTGTATGGTCTACTGAATCTCAAGAACATTCCAGATTAGATTATCAAAAGAGCAAAGTTAACTTTTTTGTAGCAACTCAGAACTATACATTTGATCCCGTATTAAAGTCAACAGGAAGTTTTTAATGAGTATTTTTGTAGATGCTGGAAAAAGATTTGAATTAAAAATTAGATGTCAAATTATCAAGAATGAATCTGGAGAAGTAATCTGTTACAAGATGGATTCAAATGGTAATTGTGAAATTTCTTGTGATGTTAAAGGAAGAAATTTCTCTGATATGTCTAATATTATAGAAGATGCAACTATTATCAATTCTGTAACTGGTAATCCTTTGTTGAGAACATCAGTACTTTGCAAAAATATAGTGACAAATTTTTTCTCTGTAATCAAGATAAAAGATGGAGAAAATGAAGAAACATATTATCCAGATGCTCACAATGTCAATATGATGAGATACGAATTAGTAAAAGCATTATCAAAAAAATGGTTAGAAATGACTAGCGGAAAATAAATGCCAGATATTATAAACAATGTAACAAATAATTTGTATTCAGCTTCCGGACATAATATTTATGTTTGTGAACTGGCTCCATTTAATTCTTACGGTTTATATAATCAACAATTTAAATATTTCGGTGGATACAATACAGCTAAAAATCTATCCGGTTCTAGATCACATTTATGGGACCTATATTTATTAGGTGCCTATATGGATGATAGAGCATCTCACTCTTCAGGTTATTTTTTCTACAAAAGATTTTCTTATAATAATTACAAACCACTGTATTGCTCAAATTTTACAGACAATGCTGGTCAGGAAATTTATGCTCCAATTCAAAATTTCTCTGGTCTTGCTGTCTTAAATCATCCTAAATTTGATAATTACAAATACACAGGTAGTTTTGCTTTCAATCCAATAATTAGCACTAGAATCAATCATCAACAAGCTGCTGAAAGTATTATTTACAGAGCTTCATATATCCCACTTTATCCTTTAATTTTCTGTTCATCTATTCCAACTCATAAATCTTTTGGACCAGCTTTTCTTAGCTCTTTTAATATCAAAGTGGACGGAATGGATAAGCTTGGCGATGTTGAGATTGATTGCTCATTGGTCGGAGGAAGATCAGTCATTTCTCCTGACAATGTGGTGACTTATAGACCAAACCTAGATCCTTTCAATCAGTACATTAAGATGAAATCACTTAATGAAAGTGATAATCAAAATATTACTGATGAATCTAACAATTTTGCAGATAAATACAGAGCAATCAATTTATCTGATTGTGCATTCTATCAAGGACTTTTTACAGGCAAAAACGCTTATAATGATTTTGGAAATGCAGTTCAGAATTCATACAGCTCAAATAATATGCCAAGATACAAAATTGTAAGTATGTCTTTGTCCATACAGCAATCTATCGACTTGGCATTTACTTATCCTGGATATTCTATAGATACATCACTTATTGAATTTGCTGATGTAGCTGGTCCAAGATTTGCTTCTTTAGGCAGTAGAAGAGTTACAGGTAGTATAAGATTATTTAGTCCTCAAAATTATAGTTTTATTACAACAAACGCATCTTCCTTAACGTTGTATTTTGGTGGCGTATTCTTTTATTCTATGAAAAATGTAGACTGGCAACAACCTACTATATCTATTGATCCAGGTAGTGGTTATTTTATTGAGTATAACTTTACTTGTAGGCTCACTGAATTCACAGCTTTCAATGGATTAAATAATAACCGAGTGTCAGAATTTTTATGAAAGAATTTATAGAATTTTACGAAAAAAACAAATCAGATAAAATTCACATCATCAATATCGATTCAGTCAAATTTATAGTACGTGAAATTACTTGGAAAGAAGGTTTGATGATCGATGCTAAATCTTTTAGAAAAAAAGATAATATTGTTTATCAAAATTCTGAATTTGAAAAAAGAGAAATTTTAAATATTGCTATACTCAGAGCATATGACACAAATACAAATACAGATTTTTGTCCAGATTTTGAAACTTCACTAATTCAATTGATTGATCATAAAACAATAGAAAAACTTTGGGTGGAATATCAAAATTATCTATATTTAAATGCAGATGAAGCTAATTTCTACTATATTGCAACTAAAAAGTATTACAATCCAAATGATACAGAAACTTACCCCGTGCCACCATTGATTGTAGAAATCGATTATATGACACGAGGTTTGGTTTCTATGAACAAAGATGAATTTTCAAATTTGAGTATGAAAGAATTTGAAACAATTCAACTAATTTTAGCAACCAAGAATGAAGCAAAGCCTGAAACAGCTGCTGATCTTGAAATAGATTTAGAGAGAGAATCTTAAAGTGGTAGTTTCTTGATTTCTGATTTTATCTGCTATGGTTGTTCTGTCCCATTGATGAAAAATACAGTATTGTTCTCCAGCTAAATTACACACTAGAGATCCATCATATTTAACATCAACATCTCCATATTTAATTCCCTCACCAGTAGCACAGAATGAATCTTCTAATGGATGGCAAACCATAATTTTGGGATTAGCCTTAAGATATGGATAAAGATAGTTTAAGGTAGCTTGATCTGTATTTGATTGACTTGGTCTATTACTATTAGTCCACAGTAATAAAAACAATTGAGATAATGGGAAAATCTTGCCACCAATTGTCCCGCCATTAATTACATAGTACTCTGAAAAATCATCCTTGTGATATTGCAATCTTGTCAAGTAATATGTCATATCCATATTGTTCCAGTTATTGTCTTTGATCTTCATCCCTTCTGAAACTACAAAAACTTCTTTATCTGGATGAGAAACCATAAAATCAAATGGATCTTTTTGAACAATAATGTCTCTAAAATCTAGATGCATAACATAATCATAATTGTCTAAATTTTCAATCATCCATAAATAGTAAGACATAAATCTATCTCGAGCACTATTGTAAATTGGATTTTGACATACGATTACTTCATCAAAATATTTATCAAGCATTTCTAAATTTTTTTGTGATAATAATCTTGTGAAAACTATTTTATGAAATGTCTTATGTTTTTTAATATTTTGTAAAAAAATTTCTGAATCAAGTTTTTCTACAAAGTCATTACCTTCTGCATATGTTATAATTGCGTTTCTCATAGTCATATTGTACAATCATACTATAATGATAGTAAGCAAAACCCCTTTCAGAATAAGCTTTTTTGGTGGAGGATCTGATTTATTCTCTTACTATAATCAAAGTCCAGGATTAGTTGTATCTGCTACAATTAATAAATATTTATATATCTCCTTAAACAAAAAGTTCGATGATTCAATTAGATTAAGTTACTCTGTCACTGAGAATGTAATCGATATAGATCACTTAAAACACGATATAGTCAAACATACTCTAAAATATTTTGATATCACTAAAAGCATAGAAATAGCCTCAATTTCTGATCTTCCTTCTAATGGTACAGGTATGGGAGCTTCTAGTGCTTTTGCAGTTGGGTTAATTAAGGCTATTGAAGCTTATAAGTTTTCGAATGATTATCTACACAAAAGCTCTTTAGCAGAATTAGCTTGTCAAATAGAAATCGAACTTTGTAAAAAACCAATAGGTAAACAAGATCAATATGCTTGTGCTTTTGGTGGATTTAATGCTCATATTTTTGAAAATAAAGGTGTTTCTACTAAAGAGATTAAGTTAGACTCAGATATTATAGAATTTTTAGAAGAAAATCTCATATTAGTTCATACAAGCTTAGGAAGATCTGCAGACGATATTCTTAAAAATCAAAGTAAAAGAATGATTGATAATAATAAAAGTTTTGAAAATATCAGATCTATGGTTGAATTGGCTAAGCAGTTTGAAAATGATTTGCAAAATAAAAATTTAAAATACTTTGGTCAAATGCTTGACTATTCTTGGCAACTTAAAAAAGAAGTGTCTGAAGATATTTCTAATCTTGATATTGACGAAATGTACGAAGATGCTAAAAGCTGTGGAGCAATTGGTGGCAAAATATTAGGCGCTGGTGGTGGCGGATTTATGCTTTTGTTTGCAGATCCAAAATCTCAACTAAAAATTAAAGAAAAATTTAGTAAAAACAAACCTTTTAATTTTAAATTTGACTTTGATGGTTCAACAATACATAAGGTATAAAAAAATTATGAATGATAATAATCCTTTACCGTCTCACCTTGGTGGACATTTTAACGAAACTCATTTAGACAATGGAGTTTTGGACTATATGATCAAAAAATACAAAGTTGAGTCTTTTCTTGATGTAGGTTGTGGTCCTGGAGGAATGGTTGAATTAGCTCTTTCTAAGGGGCTTAAAGCACATGGAATTGATGGTGATTTCACTGTTGAAAGAAATGTTCCTGTACTTATTCACGACTATACTATAGGTCCAGCTCAAATTGAAGATAATTTTGATATGTGTTGGAGTTGTGAATTCCTAGAACACGTAGATGAAAAATATATTCCAAACTTTATGGATTCTTTTCAAAAATGCAAGTATGTAATTGCAACTCATGCTGATCCTGGTCAATGGGGTCATCATCACGTAAACTGTCAACCTTATTCATATTGGAAAGATATGTTTTCTCAATATGGATTTAAATGTTCTGCAATGGAAAGTTTGAAAATTAGAGAAGTTTCTACAATGTCAGCAAATCATTTAAAACGATCAGGGCTTTTCTTTATAAACAACAATTTGTAAAAAAAAGGACCAGAATTTCTGGTCCTTTTTTTATCCCTTTTGGATTTTATCTTTCCAAAATTCTACAAAGGCTGTCACTGATTCATAGCCTTTCTTTTCAAGCTTCATCAAGTTAGGTTTTACATAATCAACACAGCTCTTTGCTCTATCTATGTCATCAAACCCATAAGCTACTCCAAATGCATTAAAATCATTTTTCAACCAATCAAACTTAGATACACCTGGATCTGGCACAACAACAGAAACACATCCACACATAGCTGCTTGTAATGCAATATATGTTGTAGCATCATAGCTTAAACAAACTTTGCTTTTATTAAGACAGGTTTTAATAATATTTTCATCCTGATACTCTTCAACTTCATCATAAATAAATTTGTTTTGTAGTTGTGAATGGTAATTTAATTGTTTCTTGTAATCACCCTTGCGAAAAACTACTGTATTGAAATTTCTTTCCAAATTAATATTTTCCCAAAAATCTAGTCTTAAATCATACAATGTAAGAATGCCATCACATTTATTCATTACAGAGTAATAAGTGGGATTGAATTTAAAAATATAATCAGTAGGATCACAAGGAGCAACTTGATGATATAAACCCCATCTAACAACCCATTTAGCATTTAATTTATTGTCAGGAATACATTCAGGATAAATAACTACAGTAGTGTCCAAATCAAATGGCTTATTTACATCCCAAACAGGAGTATTCCAATTAGGATTTCTAACTTCAGATGTAACATATGCAGTTTCACCAATTGAATTAAGATAATCACACAGTTTGTGTAAAACTCTTACTCCGCCAATTCTTTTTTTATAATCAAAAGTCCAAATAATAAATTGCATCATTCAATTCCTTGCTTTAAAGTCTCATACGTCTCTATTATACCGTTATGTAATCCAGTAGGTTCAACATCAATTAAATGCATATTATAATCGCCATAATAACTATAACCAATTGATGTACTTTCTATTTGTACTTCTACTTTATAATCAGACAATTGATTAATCATTTCAGCAATAGAACTAAGTTTGATTTTTTCTGAATAAGAACAGTTAATTGTTTTTTGTTTGATATTTGAATCAATTACAAATTTAACAACCTTAATTAAATCTTCCATATAAAAGAAATCCATCCATTTATCTTGATGAATAACAATAGGTTTTTTGTTCAAATAGTTTATTATATTTGATTTAATCATTCTTGTTGATAATTCATCATGATTGAAAACATTAAAAATTCTTAAATTATAAAAGTTAGGATACAAAATTCCTGATTTTGCAATAAAATTTTTACTCATTCCATAAGGATCAATTGGAAAAGCATTTTTTATGTCAGTTGTATGATCAATATTAAATCTTCTATCTAATTCAGCTCCTGATCCAAACGAAATATATTTATCAAAAGAACTAGAATTTTCTAATATATTTTGATGCATCAAGCAATTTTGATAAAATACTTCTTGATTGTCAGATTTTAATCTACTGCCACCAGACGTTGCTGTATGAATAACTACATCGAAAAATTTATAATTGAAAAATTTTTTTACTTTTTTGGCATCCAGTAAATCAAGATTAGATCTGTTAGTAATTGTCAAATTATAATCTGACAATCCTTTAGATAAATTTCTTGCAACATAACCATTTCCACCAGTAATAAGTATATTCATATGTTATTAAATAAAAGGACTAAATTAACAAGTTAACACCAATATTTTGACTGTTTTATCTTATCTAAATCATCTTTCTTGATTGGGTATATATATTCTTTTGATTGCCAAATTTCATTAACATCTTTTGAAGAATTTCCACCCTATTGAATGTATTCATAATCTTATTGTACATAGTCAGCTTATATTTTGATAATTAATAAAATATTTTTTATTTTCTTAAATTTAAATAACAAGGATATTTACTTTCAAAAATATTTTCTAAAACTTTTTCTAAATCTTCTTGATTTTCTGGTTTGAAGCTTTTTATGTTTTTAAAATTTTTCATAAAAATCATATCATCTTCAGCCCAATGAGAAAAACCTAAATACCCATAGTCTTTGTCTCTACCTCCACCTATAATTGTTACTGGTATGCTTTCATGATCAACATAATTTCTAATAACTTCAAATGGTCTGAATAAAGCAAAAGGAGTAATTGAGTAAACAAATGGTTTTTTACCTTCTAGGGCTAAACCACAAGCTGCTCCCATCATCAATGTTTCAGATGATCCAAAATTATAAAATTGAGAGGGAAAAGACAGTCTGATTTCATCAAATAAACCATAACCCAAATCACCTGTACACAAGATTATAGATTTATCTGCGTCCATTTTATTTTTTAAAAAATTTGCAAAATATTTTCTCATTTCACAACACTCAAATAATCTTCTTCTGACATTACATGATAATGAGCATTAAGGCCTTTTAAAAATGGATATTGCTCAACATTTGTATATTGGATATTTATATTTGGTAAAAAAGACTGTAATCTTGAAACAAGATAGTCTTTGTCCACTGGATCGTAAGCTGCATAGCCATTGACGTTCACATAAACAAAAATGTTTGAGATATTCATTTCATAAATACATTTCAAAGCTTCCCAAACACTACCTTCAGAACATTCCCCATCACTTATGAGGACATATACATTTTTACTTTGATTTGCTAGAGCTCGTCCCACCGCAATGGTAACACCTAATCCTAAACTTCCAGTAGAGCAGTGAATTTCATTTTCTTCATCTAAATGAGGATGTCCACCATGCTTGTTGAATAAAAATTCTGCATCAATATTTCTATATTTCTCTAGACATACATACAATGCAAGAGCCGCGTGGCCAGATGATAATATAAAGATATCATCTTTATTCATCTTAAAGAAAATGTCATCTATAATTGCAACACTTGATAAGTAACTACCTAAATGGCTTAATTTATTTTTATATGCAATATCAAGAATTCTTATCTTAAGGTTATCTAAGTTTTCATTCATAATAAAAAAGTTTACCAGATAAATTTATCAAAGTAGTATTTAGCAATTTTTTCAATTTCGTCCTCAAAAATAGCTTCTTCTTTCCAGCCTAATGATCTAATCTTGCTATCATCAAGAGAATATCTAATATCTTCTCCAGGTCTTTGATAACTAAAATCATAAAAATTGTTTTTATCTTTAACTTCAGGGAAATATATATCTGTAATCTTGTTGCAAACTTCTATGTTTTTAAGTTCAAAATGACTTGAAACATTAAATATTTCATTTACAACACCAGAATCAATAATGCTCATTACTGCTCTTGCCGTATCTTTGACATGAAGCCAAGTGCGAATAGATAGTCCATTGCTATGCAAAGGAAGCTTTCTTCCAAGTTGAACAAATTTACAACATTTTGGAATTAGTTTCTCAATGTATTGGCCTTCTCCATAATTATTAGTTGGCCTTAAAATAACATAAGGAATATTATATGTTCTAGCCCAAGCAAGAACTAACATATCAGCACAAGCTTTAGTCGCAGAATATGGATTTGAAGGCTTTAATGTATCTTCCTCACTATGATTTCCAGAATTAATATCTCCGTAAACTTCATCAGTACTAAAATGAAAGAAAACAGGCATTTTGTCTGATTCTGTTCTTGAATGACGTATGGTGTTTAGAATGTTTTCAACGCCATTAATGTTAGAGTGTAAAAACGCCTCACTTTTAACAATAGAATTTCCGACATGAGTTTCAGCAGCTGTATTAATTACATAATCACAATCATACAAAAACTCTAAATCATTGATGTCTGATTGTAAAAAGGAAAAATTTTTATATGAAGAAAATTCATCAAGAAGCTTTAAGTTAGCTGCATATGTACAAAGATCAACCCCTTTTACATGCCAACCACGCTCTAAACACAATCGAGTTACGTAAGATCCAATAAATCCCAAACAACCAGTGATGTAAACTATTTTCATTATTTTCTCATTAAGGATTATACATTCACTTTTTATTCTCAAAAAATAATTCAACAACTTCACCAATGTAAGCAATTTGCTCTTCTGTAATTACTGGAGATGTGCCTAAAAAGAAAGTGTCTGTTGTAACTTTTTTAGCTATTGGAAAATCATTTAAGTTCATATCACCAACTAAATGACTATAAGCTGGTTGCATCAAAATATTTCCAGCAAAATATGGTCTTGTTTGAATTTTTCTAGACTCTAAATACTGACATAAATCACTTCTTTTAAAAGGCGCATTATCTTTTATTGTTATAGGAAATGCAAACCAGTTAACATCAGAATTCTTTTGAGCCACTGGAAGAACAAAATATTCTTCATATTTTTGAAATACTGCTGACAATAACTTATGGTTTCTTTGTCGTAATCGCTTAATCTCAGAAATTTTATCAATCTGAGCAAGCAACATAGAAGCTTGAACTTCAATTGGTTTTAAATTATAACCAATTTCTTCATAAACATACTTATGGTCAAAAACTTCTCCTGGAATGCTTGGCAACCATTCAGAAAATCTTTTATTACAAGCTCCACACTCAGTAATATTTTGCTTGCCAATACAAAAACACCCACGACCCCAATCACGAAAAGAACGAATTACTTTTTCTAAATTGTCATCATTACAAACAACTAATCCACCTTCTCCACAAGTAATATGGTGAGCAGGGTAAAAAGAACAAGATGCCATAGTACCAAAGCTACCCAGAGGATTACCATCGAATAATGACCCCAAAGCATCACAACAATCCTCTAATAATATCAATCCATAATGATCAACAATATCCATAAGTCTGTACATATCAGGTGGATTACCTAATACGTGAGCAAAAGTAATAATTTTGATTTCTGGATCTGCTTGTAATGTAGCTTCAACATCATCTAGATTTAAGTTCAATCCATCTAAAGAAATATCTACAAAAACAGGTTTAAATCCACATTGAAATATAGGATTGATAGTTGTAGGAAATCCAGCAATAGGAGTAAGTACCTTAGTTCCTTCTGGTAAATTTAAGTATCTTTTTGACTTCAAAGCAGACATCATAAGAAGATTAGAACTACTGCCAGAATTAGTCAATAATGCGTGATTTTTACCAAACAATGAAGCTAGTTTCTTCTCAGCTTTGTATGCTTCAGATCCTAAAACTAACCAACCATCTAAAAGGGTAGAGACTGATCTGACAATTTCAGAGTGATCAAAATAAGGACCAGCGTAATGAACGTGATCTTTACCTGGTCTCCAAGTTTTGCTAGGCTCATTTTTTACATAATCTTCAACTAGTTTTAATAAATCTTCTTTAGTCATACAATAATTTTACCCTTATTTAAATAAAAAAAGAGGAGTATTTCTACTCCTCTTTTAATGCTCTCTCTATTGGTAGTTCTAATTTCAAAAGCCTATAACGCAATTTCTGATAATTTACTTCGCAACGAAAATCTTTTGACCAAGCTAAGATACTTTTTTCTTCACCTTCGTATGTAAATAAATGAGTTTTTTTCTTTGATTCAGGATTTGCCCATAAAGTTTTTCCTTTGTCAGGAATTACTGTCATAGCAATTTCAGGTGGTACATTTCTCTTGAATAATCGATCATATAATGTATTTTTATCAACAATACATCTTTCATCTTTAAGCCAATCAAGATAATGTTTGTTTTCACCCCAAGCTACTACATATAATTGAGAACGAACATCTCTGTTGTCTTCTTGTGTATGCGTAATATTGTCTAAAATTGGTTTTATACTACATCGATTGACATTGTATTTCAAAGATAGTTCATTTGAATTTAAACCATTTTTGTAGTCATTTCTAATATTTTCTGCTAATTTAAAATCTACTTTGACAGTTTGCTCTAAATAATCTTCTTTGTTTATAAATTCATTATAAATATCATACTTTCTTTTAAGTCTAGTTTCTTCAGTACTGTCTTTATATATCCAGTCTAAAAATGATTTAGTATGATTTGACCCAGTGTAGACCAATTCGTAATAAGTATTGTTATCTACAATTGAACCGCATTCAGAGCCATAATGTTTTTGAAATTCTATTTTTAGTCTTTCAATAAATGGTAATGTACTAACAAGCTTTATTATCAATTTTTTATTATTAGGATTATGAGCTTGTGCCAAACCAACATGCCCATCACCATCAAAATATCCCCTTACAAAATGAGAGACGTATTGATCTGGTGTCTGCTCAATCCATTTTAATTCCTGAGATTTATGACGAGTCAAGCCAAAATTCATTAAGTCTTGAGTAATTTCTTTTGAAGAAATATGTAAAGTACAAGTCGTTTTAGATGAATAATCATATAATTTTCCTTCGAATTTCATAAATTTCATAAAATTTTCTAAGATATATTTATCTTTCTTATGGAGTTGAATAAGTAATGAATTTCTACTTGATGCAATATGTCCATCAGCACAAATGAAACCTAATAAATAAGCCATTTCTACTGACCAGTTTTTGAAATAATCAAAATCAACATTATATTTTCTCATAATTAAATTATACCTTGAAAAATACGTTAATATAAAACATCAAAATAATAAGGGAAGATAATTCTTCCCTTATTATTAGTAAGAAGTAAAATTCTTACGAGACTGTTATGCGGCTGACAGCATAATCATTGATGAGGGCGAATCCTAATTCTTCGTAAACAACCCATCCGAGTCTAAGTCTCTTTGGATCGTCTGCTGGGAGGACAGTGATGTCTTGGCGAACTGGCATTGCACCAACGAATTGAGCAGGAGCAAGAACGTAAACACTGTTCTTAGGAACCATTGTTGAAACGTGGATGTCTGCGGAATAAATATGTCCGTAGAGACCAGTCATAAGAATATCTCTTTGAGTTGCCTCATCGAAGAATTCCTTACCCCAGTTTCTGATGTCCTTGTAGCGTTGTGGGTGAAGAACAACCTTAGCACCGATTAACTCGTGCTCTTCAATGAGG
>JACCDX010443922.1_pt1 | contig 26025 bp, 20 predicted proteins | sample 7449681 | NCBI WGS metagenome assembly JACCDX01 (sample SAMN15323450, study PRJNA562643) | freshwater metagenome | isolation source: river surface water | place: USA:Blue River Watershed | collected 2017-08-18
TAAATACATTATTTAAAGATAATGGTTTGGACCGCGAAATTGATTCTACTGATTTGCTAGATGCAATGCCTGGTAAAACGGAATTTACTTTTTTTATTACTGATGATCCACAAGAGGATGATATTTTGAAAGATGCGGAAAAAAATAAGTATTTTTCTTTTCCGTTTCGTTCTATTGATTTAAAAGAAATAATCAAAGAATCTAAAAAACTCCAAAAGAAATCCAAAAAATAATTTGGCGTTAAAAATTTCCCACGTATATTCAAACATCGGGGAAAAATGTTTGAACCCGATGAATTGGAAAATGAACGTTCAAACGTTTGCAAACGTTGACCAAACGTCACAATAAACGCGTATATACGTATAAATGTATTAAAAATGAGATATAAGGACCAAGTTTTGAATAAAATTAATCAATTAGAAAATTTAAATAGAACGTTAGATTTTCAACTTTCACGAGGTGAGAGTTTTGATGCATTGCTACAAACAGTAGCAGATATGAAAGAAAAAATCGAAGATTTACGCTCAACTGTTTCTTTAGAACATGATGAGTTTTCTACGTACGTTTAAATAAAATAAAATAGGTTATGTTAAATGAAGAGCAATTGCTAGAAAACTGGCAACAATTTTTAGGTTATATTGAACAATATATCACTGGTGATCGTCAAAAACGATTAATTGATTTTTATAACAAATATGAGGAACGTTTTATCTTACTTCCGGCGTCTCACAAACCGCAATATCATAATTGTTTCCCTGGAGGATATATTGAGCATGTTAACCGCGTGGTATCGGCTTCATTAGATATTTTTGAGATTTGGACAAAATACGGCGTCAAACCTGTGTTCACACGTGAGGAAGTTGTTTTCTCCGCACTTAATCATGATTTGGGAAAGTTTGGAACATTGGAACATGAGGCCGTATTACCTAATCCATCTGAATGGCATGTAAAAAATAGAGGTGAAATTTATACCTTTAATACTCAAATGGATTACATGACCGTTCCAGACCGAGGTTTATGGTTATTATCTCAAATCGGTGTTGAAGTGTCTAAAAATGAATGGTTAGCAATTAAATTACATGATGGTTTATATGATGAAGCAAATAAACCTTATTTAATGTCATGGTCTCCAGAAACTAAATTACGTACTTCATTGCCATATATCATTCATCAGGCTGATTTATTAGCAGCACGTATTGAATTCGAACGTGAATGGTTAGATAAACTAAATGGAACTCCAGTTGAACAACCTAAACAAACTATTTCTCAACCAAATAAAAAACCAGTTCAAATATCAGTTCCAGAAAATTCAAATTTGAAAGATATTATGAATACATTTTTTGATTAATATGGAAATTATATTATATGTTTTAATTACATTAGTTGTAGCCGTATCATATGCGTGCTATAACTTATTTTCAAAAACAGAAAAATTAGAAAAAATAGTTGATCAACAAAATCAATATATTACTAATATTTCTGAACTTATAGAATTGTCTAATAAAAAAATAGGGGAGTCTGAAATAGCGAATGCTTTTAAAACAGATGATGAGATCGGTTTTTTCTTTGAGACATTACAAGAGATTCAAACACAATTGAATTCTTTTAAAACTCGAAATAATTAATATGGATTTAATATCCCCACCAGAAGAAGAAGTTCTGTTAACTAAAAAAGGAACTATACGCAAACGCAAGCCTAAAAAATCAATTTTGTATTTTACTTCTGATACTGAAGAAGCTATTATAGAATATTTAGCATCTAAAGATCAAGAAGAACGCAATCGTATATTTGATCAACGTATTGATTATGCTTTTCATAAATTAGCAGAAAATATTATCCATACATTTAAGTTTTATTATACTGATGTAGATACTATAAATGAGTTAAAACATGAAGTAGTTGCTTTTCTTTTAGAAAAACTTCATTTATATGATCAATCTAAAGGTAAAGCTTATTCTTATTTTGGAACTATCGCTAAGCGTTATTTAATTATATATAATGAAAAAAATTATAAAAAAATTAAAGGTAAAGGTGATTTAGAAGAAGTAGATGAAGATAAAGTTATTGTTGAAGATTTAGTTCGTGAATCTAATAATGATGCTGATTTAAATGATTTTATTTCTTATTTTGTTCGTTATATGGATGTTCATCTTGAAAAATTTTTCCCAAGAGTTCAAGATCAGAAAACAGCAGATGTTATTTTAGAACTATTTCGTAAAAGAGAAAATTTAGAAATATTTAATAAAAAAGCTATTTATATCTACATTCGTGAAATGATTGATGTTGATACCTTTCAAATAACTAAAGTAATAAAAGTATTAAAAAAAGTATATTATAAGTTATACGATGAATATTACGAAACAGGATTTGTAAAAATCTAAAAAAATATATTTATAATAAAATAAATATTATGGATTTTGAACAAAAAATATTCGGAAATAAATCCTTTTCCGATCTTTTAAAAAATATATACGATAATTCTAGAGAAAAGGAAAAACAAATAAAAGATTTAATTACAAGTCTTAAACCTTTAGTAGCCGACACTCAGTCGGCTTTAATGGTTGTTCCATTAATTAAAGAATATCTTGACGTATCTGTTAAAAATGATGATTCATTAATCAAAATGGCAGGTATTGTACAACGTGCCATGGCTAATTCTGGAGGAAATGGAGATGATGCATTTTTAAGTGATGCTGAATTAGAACAATTAAGAGGTGAAGTACAAAAAATCGGAAATGAAGTAGCTAAACCTATAGAAACTAATGTCGACAATAGTAAGAATTAATCCTGGTGCACAAACCCAACATATAAATTCTAGTTATTCTAATACAAATAAGAATGCCGAAAATATATATGGTCGTGTATTTCATGTAGTAAGAAATGATAAAGATTATGGATATTCAGATTGGACTAGTATAGGTAAAATATATTATGTTCCTGTAAATCAATTAACTCCTAAAAAAGAAGAAATAAATGATGTATTATTATCTCAATATGAAGATACATCAGCATTCCCTTTACTTCCATATATAACTTTTTTTCCTAAACAAGAAGAATTAGTTGTACTTCAAAAAATTCAAAATAGAAGTTATTATTTATCCCCTGTAAATTTATATAATAGTCCTCATCATAACTCAGAAGCAACTAATAATATTAGAGAAGATGGAACTATTATTTTAGGTTCATATATTGAAGAACGACAAGTATTACCTTCATATCCATTTGAAGGTGACTTAATAATTAATGGAAGATGGGGACATGGGATAAGATTTAGTAGTACATTGCGATATACTGAATTAAATAATACTTGGAGTACATCTGGAGAGGTAGGTGATCCTATTATAAAAATAGTAAATGGTTATAGATATCCTAAAGATAATAATGGAAAACCTCATATAGAAGATATAAATAAAGATGATTCATCTATTTATATGACTTCAAACCAATCAATATTCTTATATCCTTCTCGCTTTATATCATCTAACCCAGTAACAGGACCTATAGTACCATCAGCATATTCACGCCCTCAATTATTATTAGTATCTGATCGTATAACATTATATTCTAAAGTAGACGAAATAATATTATGTGCTAATACTAACGTTGAATTAGCTGCAAAAAGAACTATTCATTTAGATTCTGATGAAAATATATTTTTAAATAGCCCTAAAGTATTTTTAGGAACTAATGAAAATTCTACTCCTAAAGAACCTGTATTATTAGGTAAACAAACAATTGATCTATTATCTGATCTCCTATCAGCATTAAATCAATTCTCATCAGATATAAAATTATATACTACTCAAGGAGAAGGTGTATCTAATCCTATAATTAATTCATCAGCTGATGCTTTAAGAGGAAAATTAAAAGGAATGCGAAAACGATTAATTAAAATTTATTCAAAAACAGTATTTGTAGCTAACTAAAATTATGGCTGAAAATGATAATCTAATTCCTTTAACTGATAAACCTAAAAAGGTTAAGAAAAAACCTTTTATTGTACGTACTGCTCGACGTATTGAGATTGAATTAGCCCAAGCTCAAATTAAAATTGAGATGCGTGAAATCAAAATTAAACGTGGGTTAGAATATAATAAAACTAAAAATAATCAAGAGTTTGATGAAGAAACTAAAAATAAAATAGTTGAAAACTTATATAAAGTTACTGATAAACAATTAGAAAATCTTCAAAAGAGATGGGATGAATTACAAGATGAACAATTAAAATTAAATGATCCTTTACCTCCTGAAGATAAAGAAATACTTGTAATTGTTGAAGATAATAAAAAAGAAGAACTAAAAGAAGAAGCAAACGAAAATAAAAATTATTGGAAAAGATTAAAAACAGCTGCAAAAAGTCTTGATGTAGTTGCTACTTTAAGTTTTGTTGTTACTATAGCTTTAGAGTTTATATCTTTAAATAACTCTAAGTTAGATGACATAGTTACTGAAGTTAACAATGAAATAGCAAATGTTAAAACTAAACAAGATATAGATGCTGTTAAAGTAAAAAGAAATAATGCTTTAATTATTATTGGAATAAATGAAAAAAAATTATCCAATGTAAGAAGATATACCGAAATTCTAACTCTTATTACAGGTATATTAACTTTATTAGTAGAAGGACTTTCATTTTTACCCCCATTAGCTATAACAGGAGCTACAATTAGATTAATTAATAAATTAGAAAAAATATTATTTAAAATATTACCTTTTCTTCCAATACTATTATTAATAATATCTAAATTAGAAGAAAACCTAGCAGAAATAAAAGCTAAACTTCAGAATATTAGTGATATATTAGATAGTAATATTGAAAATTTATCAGCTAGTGAAATTCAAGATTTACTTAAAACTAGTGATTTAGGGTATTTAAATGGATATGATTATAAAGATTTTAAATTTTATATAAAAGAAGAAAAAGACGAAAAATTTGTTGTAAAAGGTAATAAACGAAGATATGCTGTAGCTGTTAATAAAGATGGAAATGAAGTGTTACAAACTAAACCTTCATTCACCCTTAATCCTCCAGTATTAGTTGAAGAATTAAAATTACAAATAGACCAAAAGGGTCTCGTAGCTTAATATTTATAATCATGAAAGTAGACGTATTTAAAAAACTTATTAAAGAAGCTGTACGTGAAGTCCTAAGAGAGGAATTATCACAGGTTAAACCTACTCCAATACAAGAAAATAAAACTATGAGTTTTACAACTCAAGATGTTGATATGGTAGCATATAGACAAAATTTAGCTGCTAGCATGGGTTTAACACCTCCATCATATCAACAATCGAAATCACAATCTACTTCAACAGGTAATCCGTATTTAGATATAATAGCTGAAACTGCGGCAAATATGACTCCTCAAGATTTAGCAGCTATGAGACAATATAACGAATAACTATGCCTATACCTCAAATAGTACGAGTTGATCCACTAGATTTACAAAAAAGTAGAGCTATAGGGGTCGCATTACCTTTTAATGGAGGGGGTGTATTTAAAAGTACTTTATCAACTCAAGCTCAAATCAAATCAAATTTAGTTAATCTTTTATTAACAAATAAAGGAGAAAGACCTTTTAATCCAAATTTTGGATCTGATTTGAAAAAATTACTATTTGAACCTTTAACTGATGTTTTAACTAATAGTATTAAAGAGAATATATTAAGAAGTATTAATACTTTTATTCCTGATATTATAGTTACTAGTATGGATATTATTCCTAATACTGAAGGAAATAGTATAACTGCTATGGTTTCATACAGATTAAGAATTTCAGGAACTAAAGATAAAATTTATATAGATTTTAGTACAATATAATGGCAAACAATATCAAAGATATAAAATATATAAACAAAACATTTAGTGAGTTTAAAACATCACTTAATGAATTTGCTAAAACTTACTTTCCAGATACATACAATGACTTTTCAGAAGCATCCCCTGGGAATATGTTTATTGAAATGGCTGCCTATGTAGGTGATGTTTCATCATTTTATATCGATGCTCAAATTCAAGAGAACTTTTTAAATTTAGCTAAAGAAAGAGAAAGTTTATATAATTTAGCATATTCATTTGGGTATCGTCCTAAATTATCGTATGCTGCTACTACTAAAATAGATATATTTCAATTAGTTCCTTCAAATGCTGGAAATATTAATTTAAATTATGCTTTACTAATCCCGGCTAATACTACAGTAACTAGTAATATAGATTTTTCTAAATTTATTACAATAGAAGATGTTGATTTTTCATCTACTTCTTCCGCTGATATAACATATTATAATGAAGATTTTTTCCTTATGAAAAAATCAGTTAATGTTATATCTGCAGAAATAAAATCAACAAATGTAAACTTCCCAGCAAATAGTAAATTTGCTTCTACTACTATTCAAGATAGTAATTTAATTCAAATATTAGAAGTTACGGGAAGTGATGGAGATAAATGGTATGAAGTCCCTTATTTAGCTCAAGAAACTATTTTTGAATCTGTAAATAATGCTAATGCTTCTACAACAGGAATCGATTATTTACTTAAACTTAAAAGAGTACCTAAACGTTTTGTTACTAGAATCAAATCAACAGGTTCTATTGAACTTCAATTTGGTTCTGGAGTATCTAATAAATTAGATACAGATATAATTCCTAATTTAGATAATATTAATTTAGGATTAATACCTAGTGTATCTGATAACATTGAAAATTATAATAAAGCATCTACATTTTTTACCAAAAATTATGGTATAGCTCCATCAGGAGATTTACATATTAAATATCTTGTAGGTGGTGGATTACAAGCAAATCTCTCAGCTAATACTTTAACATCTTTAGATACTACAAATGCTTCTAGTTGGTTTAAATTTAATCCTACTGATATTGAATTAAGAAATAGAATAATTGAAAATATATTAGTTAATAATCCTGAACCAGCTACTGGAGGTAGAGGAGGTGATACAATTGAAGAAATTCGTCTAAATACGTTAAATTCATACACATCTCAAAATCGAGCAGTAACTAGAGAAGATTATATTGTTAGAACTTTAAGTTTACCTGCTAGATACGGTAATATAGCAAAAGCATATATAACCCAAGAGACATATAATAATACAGGTAATCTACTTAGTGAAAACCCTTTAAGTTTAGATTTATTTATTTTAGCTTACAATACAGATAAAAAATTAATAACTGCAAATAATACACTAAAAAATAATTTAAAAACATATTTAGATGAATATAGAATGATAACTGATTCTATTCATATTAAAAATGCTTTTTATATTAATGTAGCTATTAATTTTGAAATTAATTCAGATCCAAGTTATAATAATAGAGAATTGTTAGCTAATTGTATATCTCAAATAAAAGATTATTTTAACATAGACTCATGGCAAATAAATCAACCTATTATATTATCTGAGATTAATGCGCTTCTTTTAAAAGTACCTGGTGTTAGATCTGTACATAAAGTAGAAATAATAAATAAATATGGAGGTGATTATTCTCAATATGGGTATGATATCCACGCAGCTACTAGAAATGGTATTTTATATCCATCAATAGATCCTAGTATATTTGAAGTTCGCTTCCCAGATAATGATATAAACGGTAGAATAATTACTAATTAATAATGGCAGTATATAAATTATTTCCTACAAAAGATGCTTCTATATATTCATCTTACCCTACTAAAAATTCTGGGTTAGATGAAATATTAGATATAAGTATATATAAATCTATAGAAGATACTGGTGAAGTTTCTAGGGCATTAATAGCCTTTTCAAATAATGAAATAACAGATTTATTAACTAATAAAATAGCTTCTTCTAATTACAAAGCATATTTAAAATTATATTTAGCTAATGCATCTGAAATCCCATTAGATTATACTATATATTGTCATCCAATATCTGGTTCTTGGAATATGGGAGTAGGACGTTCGGCTAATGTTCCTTCTACTACTGAAGGAGTAAGTTGGAAATATAGAGATACACTAAGTGGTAGTATATTTACATCATCCGTAGCTAATGCTACTAATGCATATAATGGAACTAATATAGGAGGTGGAAGTTGGTATACTGGAAGTAATTTAGTTTCTACTCAATCATTTAATTATACTACTAATAAAGATATAGAGTTAGATGTTACTAATGCTATTAGTTCTAGTTATTATCAAAATGGATTTATAATTAAACATTCATCTTCTTTAGAATTTACAACAGGTTCATCTTTTGAAACTAAATATTTTTCAACAGATACTCATACTATTTACCCTCCATGTTTAGAATTTAGATGGAACGATTTTATCTATTCTACAGGTTCATTAACAACAGTTCAATCTGATAATATAGTAATATCTTTATCTAATAATAAAAAAGAATATCAAGAAGATTCTGTTAATCGTTTTAGGGTAAATGCAAGAGATAAATTCCCTACTAGGACATTTCAAACCTCTTCATTATATTTAAATTCTAAATTATTACCTACTTCATCATATTATGCTGTAAAAGATATTAAAACCGAAGAATTTGTAATAGATTTTGATACTACTTTTACCAAACTATCAGCTGATTCAAGAGGTAATTATTTTGATTTATATATGAGTGGATTACAACCTGAAAGATATTATCAAATTTTAATTAAATCAATAATAAGTGGAAGTACAGTAATATTAGAAGATAATAATTATTTTAAAGTTATAAGATAATGGCTAATATATCATTTAATTCAAATACTTTTTCAAGAGATGATTTTGAAAAATTAGTTGATACTAGATTTACCCAATTATTAAAACCCTCAACTGGTACTGATACATCATTTACAATTGATGAGTTTTTTACATTATATGATGATTTATTCTATCAGATATCTCCAGAAGGAGATGTTCAATCTCATAGATTTATTTTAAATAAAACCGCTGAGTATTTAGGTGTAAAAATCAATGAGGAATCAAACATTCAAGCCTTATTGGATGAAATAACATTATTAAAACAAGAATTATTAGAAGCTAATAAATCTTTAGGAAGTATAAATAATAAATAATGGCGGATAATATTAAAATTATAGGAGATGTAAGCAGTATTCGAAGATTATCTCGTATAAATGATGAAGATTTAAATTTAATACAAACATCTCCCCAAAATAAAACTTTTGGAGCTAAAGAAGATTATATACAATATACAATATATGATGATCAGGGAGAAGTATTATATTCAATAAACGATTATTCACAATATAAACTTCCTACAAACTCATTCTTAACCCCAGAAGGTGAATATCCTGTAATTGAAATAAATCCAGTTAAAGATTTAGAAGATGTTGGATATATATCGGGTCAATTTACTACTCAATATAATTTTAATAAATCAGTAATATCAGGTCCTACACCTATATTATTTATAGATGAAATATCTGAAGATAGAACCGAAATTAGATTTAATTCTACTTTTCTTTCAACAGCCCAATTAACATCTTGGGGTGAATATTTGGGTTCATCTATAGAAAATAATACTGAACAAACTAATTTTATTTTAAATTTTCCGGATAATCTACAATTTTTAATAATAAATGTTGCAATCGATTTTGATTCACCAACCCCAACCTTATTATTAAAATTATATAATCCCCTCCCATTAGAAATATCAGAAAAAACATTAGGTTGGATTAGCGAAGAAATCATCGAACCATATGTGTTTACAGTAAATTTAGATTCTTCTATAATCTTACCCCCACCACCCCAATTAAAAGGTCCTAATTTTGATATAGATTTAGATATTAAACAAAATGTAGCGACAAAATATGAAAGTTATAGCTCACTAGTATCTTCGTTAACTGGTTCTTCTTATCATCGAGTATTAAATTATATGAATGATAATTCGTATGATTTAAATATTGATTATACTTCATTTGATAATTTCATTCATTTTAGCTCAGCTAAAAAACGTTTAGAAATATTTTATAATAAAGTAAAACAAATTGAAGATTATAATACTGATATTAATATCATTTTAGCTTCAACTTCTATATTAAAAAATGAAGAAACAGCGTCCATCAAATTAAAAATTGATGAAATTGCTAAAAATTTCGATGGGTTTGAAAATTATATGTATTTTGAATCAAGTTCATATGCTTGGCCTAAAACAAATAATATAAAACCTTATACTTTATTATCTACTAGTTCATTAATAACTAAAAATTGGTATAACTTATATACAGGATCTGCTGAAGTTTATGATGAAAGCAACTTAGATCGTTTATATAATATAATACCTGAATATATTAAATTTGATCCTGAAAATTATCAACCATATTTTGATTTTATCGATATGATTGGTCATTATTTTGATAATGTATGGATCTATATTACATCAATTAATGAATTATATAATGCTGATAATAATTTAGAAAAGGGTATTTCTAAAGATATAGTATATGATGCTTTAAAATCTATAGGTGTTAAACTTTATAATAGTAAAGGAGATAATGAATTTGATGATTATATTGGAGGTTTAAATTCTGGTAGTACTTTATTTTCAAATGATTTTTCTGCAACTAGTAGTTATTTAAATAATATTCCAAAAAAGGATTTATTATCTGAATTATATAAAAGAATATATCATAATATCCCTTTATTATCTAAAACTAGAGGAACAAAAGCAGGTTTACAAAATTTAATAACTACTTTTGGAATTACAAGTAGTATATTTGAACCTAAAGAATTTGGAGGTGATTTTAAATATGATAGATTAAAAGGTCATAATCATCTTGCTGGTAAAATACATATAGTTAATAATCAAATAACAGGTAGTGTTTTATCCCCATTTATTTCTTTAAACCAACCTGTAACATCTTCAGCTTTAGTACAATCAACAGATTTACATTTTGTTGATTTATCATTTAGCCCACAACATACTCAAAATGATATAATTTCAGCATCTGTAGCTCGTACTCATACAACATTTTCAATAGATGATTATATTGGAGATCCTAGATATATGTATGCAGATTCATATACTGAGTTAGTTAATGAAAATCAAGATCACACTATAACATCAGGGAGTATACCTTATAGATTAGATTATAAAGGATTCTTTGAATTAGTAAAATATTTTGATAATAGTTTATTCAAAATGTTAAAAGACTTTGTTCCTGCAAGAACAAACCCAATAACAGGTATATCAATTAAATCCCCAGTACTTGAACGAAATAAAATAAAGTCATATAAACCTAAAATAAATGAAGAAATAGTTTATGATGCTGTTTATAATGCACCTATTATTTCTGAAGATAGAGATTATCATTATGATTTTATCGAAGGCAATAAATCTAAATTTTACACTGGAGAATTTACTGGTTCGTATGCTAATATAAATTATCATTTTGAATCAACAAATCCAAATCCATACTTATTTCCATCAAAATCGGTTGATATAAACGAATTTAACCATACTGATTTTAATGTTACTTTAAATAATGTATCTTCAAGTATATTATCTAAAAATAGATCAAGATTAGAAGATATATATGTTACTTCTAAGGTATTAAAAAGTGGAATTGAATTTACATCAAGTGCTGAATTACAAGATAGTTATAATTCATTATTAGGACATCAACGTTCTCGTTATGAAGGAACAAAATTATCTAGTTTAACATATAATAATTACACATCAGCATCGGCAACATATAGTGGAGATAATTCATATGGTCGAACAGCAGTTATTGATAAAAATACTAAGAAGATAGGTTTATTTACTCAAATTGTTGAAAATCCATATTTTGGTACTCCTAAAAGAAATAATGTTGTGTTAAGGTATTTAGTTGATGCTGAAGGAAATTTAACTGAATTAAATAAGAAAAATAAACATTGGGAAGAGGTTCAAAATATATTTAAAGCAGGAACAACATCTACTGTTGCTTTATTTGATAATCAAAAATTTTCAAATCAAAAAGTAACAGATGGTATTAAAAATATATATAATAGTGGATATTCTTATTCTCCTATTTTATATGCAAGTGAAACCGATGAAAGATTATATTTTAACTATACTGGAGATAGTTTATCAAAATTATTTAAAATCTCTACAAAAGGAGGTGCTATCATAAATGCTCTACCAGTAGTATACCCAATAACTTCAGGTAACAAAATATTTGATTTATTTAGTGTAAACACAGATATTTTAGATGATAAATATCAAGAAGGCAACGCATACCTAACTTCAGCTCCTAATACTTTTACAACATATAGTATTGCAGAATCAGGTCAACAGTTATTTTCTGCTAATTTTGATGTTAAAGTAACATTTGGTAGTGTTAATCAAAGTGGTTCTTTTACTTTCAATATTAATAAAGTAGGATCAGGCCCATTAACAAATGGTTCTAAAACTTTAGCTTTTACTTCTTCATATCAAGCAGTAGTAGAATTAAATAACACAACATGGAAATACGCTGTTATAACTGGAGATGGAAATGGTAGTATTTTTACTACTACTGAAGAAACTAAAGTATACAGATCTGATAATAATACCTTATACCAAACATTTCCAGTAGGTACTAAATTTAGACAAATTACTGTAGCTCCAATAGCATTCCCACAAGGTGATGGTGGATATCGACTCCAAGGTTCTAAAATTGTTTGGGTAACAAATGATCCATATACTGAAAATTATTTTTCAAGTATAGGAAGTATAGCATATGGTGCAGGTCCAAGTACCCCAGCAATATATGATTTACCTAATAACTCAATAAGAAAATTCTATTATAGTTTTAATAATTTATTATCTCAAACTAAGACTTTTAGTGTTGAAACACTATATAGTGAATTTGCTTTAAATGATGGAGTAGCATTTGAATTTATTACAGGAAGTGAAGGTTTTAATACTAATGGATTTATAGCTGAAATATTACCTGGAGGAACATTAACTAATTCATTAGCAACAAATCAAACAGGTCTTAACCCATATGCTACTAGTTCATTAAACCAATTTATATCTGGTTCATCTGGTAATAATACTATAATATTAAGTAGTGAGTTAAGTTATTTTCAAAATTATCAATTTGTTCCTAGTGGAAGTAATATAATTAAAAATTCACTTTATGATTCATTTGGTTTAAAAAATGGAGATGTAAATTATGTTTTTTCTCCTAAACCTGGAGATGTAGTTATATTATATTATGGAGGTGTTGGAAATTTTATGGAATCTAATATAGCATCAGTAACTAAAATTAATGGGAAAATTAATATCACTTTAACAACAACATTACCGAGTGCATTACGTCTTCCTTCTTATAATCCAAATCCAATAGATAAATTTTTAATATTAAGTAAAATTAATGATGAAAATAATATGATTCTAACTTTCATCAAACCAGATGGAGAAACATCATTGGGATTAATAATTCCTAATGATATTCACCCTGATGTACTTAATAATATAGATACAATAACAAAAGAAGTAAAACAAAAATTAATTGATTTAGGTTCAACTAATATTGGGGGGCAATTTTAATTAATATTTTTTATAATATATATATTTATACGAAAATAATAGATAAATTATGGCAATTTTAAATAACACTACAGTAACAGTAGATGCTATATTAACTAAAAAAGGACGCGAGTTATTAGCAAGAAATGATGGTTCTTTTCAGATTACTCAATTTGCTCTAGCCGATGATGAAATTGATTATACTTTATATAATCCAACTCATCCATCAGGCTCTGCATTTTATGGCGAAGCTATTGAAGCCATGCCTATGATGGAAGCATTTCCTGATGAATCTCAAATTATGAGATATAAATTAGTAACTTTACCTCGTGGTACTTCTAAATTACCTGTTATTTCTTTAGGCTATAATACAATATCATTACGTCAGGGAGCTTCATTAACAATTACTCCTCAAACATTAAATTATTTAGGTTCTACTTCTACATTTGAGGCTAATGGATATACAGCAACTATTGCTGATATTAGATTATTATCAGCATTTAATGGTACTGGAATAACTTCAACAATTCCAATGTCTGATTTAAATACTACTACAGGTACAAAATTAAGTAAATCTGAATTAGGTACTTCATTTACCTTAACAGGTACTACAATTAATACATTATTCGGTACTTCATTAACTCAACTATCAACAACTATTACAGTTACTGGTAGAGATTCAGGTGCTAGAATAACAATCCCAGTAAATATAATTAAAGTAAATAACTTATAATATGTCCTTTATTAGATACAATACTGATGATTCAGTAATAAGTTCAGAAACTATAGTAAGAGGAGCATGGACTAATGATACTGCTAGTTTAACTTCATTCTATACATCTAGTATAGTTACTAGCTCTTATTATTTGAATGTGTATGATACTTCAACTACATCCTCTTTACAATTCACTATTCAATACGGACACGTAAGCGGAAGTGGTTCTACATTATTAAACCCTTCAGTAAATGGAGTTACTCCATCTCGTATTACTTATGGTCAATACAGAAGCTTAATTTATAATGATGAAAATTCATCATTTAATTTTGGAGGTAAAACTTCAGAACACTTTTATGCATTATCAATAGCTCGTTCTAAATATAAAGAATCTATTAAACCCGGATCTTTATCTTTAAAATTATATTCTGGATCATCGGCTTTAGTATTAACTGATGACAGCATAGTTAATGGATCGGTTACTAACTTTATAGGTTCTAATCGTTATTATACTTTAATTTCCGGTAGTGCTGGTGTCGCGGCTACTGCTGCTTTGAATGGAGTTAGTGGTAGTTATGGATTACTATTTCCTGATTTAGGAGTTATTTTATTAAATGCTCGTGCTTTAGATGTTCCTGCAGTTAATGGTGGTATTGGATTTATGTCTAATACTGGAAGTAACGTTACAGGAAATCCAAATAACTTTCAAATGTTTAAAGTAATAAGTGGATCAAATGGAGTATATGGTTTTACACTTCAATCTCAAGAAACCGTGTCATCACGTTATTTCTTTACTAGAGTTAAAAATAGTGACTTTAATTATACAACTAATCCATCTATTATAAATGAAAGTGGTAGTTTATTATACGATACATTAATAGACAATCCTCAAACATATATTAGTACTGTGGGTATGTATAATGATAATAATGAGTTATTAGCAGTAGCTAAATTATCTCGCCCTTTAATTAAAGACTTTACTAAAGAATCTTTAATAAGAATTAAACTAGATTACTAAAAAACGCTATAAATGGCTTCATTTAAAAGGTTAAAACGATCAGATGTAATATCTGTACCATATGTAGCTAATAAAAAATGGTTTTTTGAGTATTGCCCATATCCTGAAAACGATCAATATATCAAAATATTTAAAGGAACCAACTTAACTGGTTCCTTTTCATTAGATGAAGATCCAATCACTGAAGGACAATATGAGAGATTAGTATACTCTCAAATTAATCACTTATTCTATCAGCAATATTCACCCAGTGTTGAGTTACTTGACACTGGATCCTTATTGCGTTCTTTATACTATGACAATCAATCCCAAGTAAGAGCAACAGGTTCTTATTTTGATTATAATGAAAATCCGGGATTAATAAAAAATTTCCCTACAGGATCTAATGAGGGTATTCGTGTATTATCTATAGATCAAGATCTATACGGTCAACAGATTCTTCCATACCATTTTGAATTAACTTCATCTGTTTATTCTGTTAAAGATGATGGAAATGGAAATCTAATTGATACTAAAAATTCAAATACTCATATAGGTAATATTTTTTATTCTCATGGTTTGTGTATAATAACAAACCAAGATTATCAATTAATGTTTCCTTTAACTCCATTAGCAAAATATAAAAGTGTTACATACTTAGATACGGATACTAATAGAGTAATTAATCTTATTCCTAATACTGATGGTAGAGGTGGAACTATAGATATTACTAGTATAGTTTTATCGGGTGAAAATGCTGATTTTTTTGATGTAAACAGTAATGGAACTGTAAAATTTGATGATTTAGGTTTAGGATCATATCCTGTAACCTATACTATAAATTCAACATTACCTGGAAGTAGTTGCTCTGATAAAGTTTTATTAAGCAATGAAGCAACTTTAAAAGTTAATGTAATAAATAATTGCGCGTTTAAAATAAGTGTAGTAGAAAAACCTTTATAAGGTTAACAGTAAATAAATGAGAAGATATACAGTAACACTTACAGTTAATAACAAGTCAGGTCCTTTTAATATATTTTATAATAATAATATATTAGCATCTTTAGTTAATGGGGGATTGGCAAGTAATATAAGTGCTGCTTCGTTAGTTAGTGGGATTGATATTCTAGTTGGAGATGATGTAACTAGTATTGATGTAATGAATTTAAAGGAAACATGTAATAACTTTGAATCTTATTACCCGAATGTTACACCTATGCCAACTCCGAGTACTACTCCTTCTAACACACCTACCCCAAGTATAACGCCATCATTTACAGTAACCCCTACAATTACTGCAACTCCATCTACTACAGCAACAAATACTCCTACAGGTACACCAACTCAAACCCCAACAGCTACAGTAACAGCATCTCCTACAGGAACTCCAACACAAACACCAACACAAACCCAAACTACTACATTAACTGCTTCTCCTGGTGCTTCACAAACACCGACACAAACTTTAACACAAACTGCTACACCAACTCCTTCAGTTACTGCTACTAATACTACTACACCAACTCCAACAGTAACTAAAACTTCAACCCCAACCCCATCTCCAACCCAAACAAATACTCCAACTCCATCAGTTACAAATACTCAAACACCAAGCATAACACCATCATTCTCTCCAACTCCAACAAATACTGGAACTCCTACAAATACACCTACAGTAACTCCTACATCAGGTTACTTATGTAATACTCCAATAAGTGGAGGATATGCTGAAACAGCTAATGATTATTTAGTATATGTTGGTGCAATTAATGGAACAGTAACATTTAACTTAAATGTTAATACAATTTCTGATACATTTAAATTGTATTATCCAAATAATACATTATTAAGAACATATTCTCCATCTAATGGTATAGTACGTGATACTCTTTATTTAGATGGTACTTCAAACTATATTAGAGTAAATGTTGATTCGTCTACTAGTATAGAAACATTGTGGTCATTTATGGTAGAATGTCCTATTGAACTTAGTCAAACCCCAACTCCAACAGGCACACCAACTCAAACCCCAACAAATACTCCATCTCCTACAGTTCCAAACTGTGGAAACGGATTTAGTGGTAGTTATTCACCACAACCTCAAGAATTTAATGTTTATGTAGGTGCATTTGGTGGAAACGCTACATTTGAGTATAACAACTATGAATTAGCAGATACGCTTCAATTATATTACGGTTCTAATTTAATTGCAACTTATAATAATACAGGCTCTAATGTTGAAACTGTTAGTTTAAATGGAACTTCAAACTATGTTACTGTTAAAGTAACTTCATACAATGATATAGAAACATTATTTAACTTTAAGTTATCTTGTCTATCTATAACACAAACTCCAACTCCATCAGTTACAGCTACTAATACTGCAACTCCAACAAATACAATAACTAATACAATAACTTCTACAAATTCACCAACTCCTACAAAAACACCTATAAATTCACAAACTCCAACACCAACAGTTTCACCGTCTGCTACTAGCACTCCAAGTGTAACACCTACTCAAACATCTACTCCATCTAACACACCTACAGGAACTCCTACTAATACACCAACCCCAAGTGTTACTCCAAATGAAACACCCACTCCTACTTCTACAAATACACCTACTCCAAGTGTAACTGAAACTACAACATCAACTCCAACCCCAACTCCAACAGTTACAATGACAGGTACTCCTACAAATACACCAACTAATACTCAAACTCCTACAAATACAAATACCCCATCTAAAACTCCAACAAACACTCCTACTAATACACCTACTAACACTGCTTCTAATACAGTAACTCCTACAAATACTCCATCTGTAACTCCAACAAAAACTCCAACAAATACACCTACTCCATCAATAACTCCTTCAGGAACACCTACTAATACACCAACACAAACTGGAACACCTACTAATACACCGACTAAATCAGTAACTCCAACAGTTACTCCTACTAATACAAGAACTCCATCTAATACCCCTACAGGTACTCCTACTAATACTCCATCTAATACAGCAACAATAACTGCTACTCCTTCAATCACCCCAACTCAAACTCAAACTCCAACAAATACTCAAACCCAAACTCAAACTGGAACACCTACCAACACTCCTACTAATACAGTAACACCAACAAGAACTCCTTCAATGACTCCAACTAATACAGGAACTCCAGTAAATACTCCAACTTCTACTCGAACACAAACTCCAACCCCAACAACAACATTAACAGCTACCCCAACTCAGACTCAAACCCAAACTCAAACAACTACAGCAACACCTACCCCAACTCCAACAATAGTTGGTTTAATTATTACTAATGTAACTTCGGATTGTAATTCAGGTAACTTTACTATAGATGTATCAGGTGGTACTTCACCATTTGAATATAGTATTGATAATGGAACTACTTATACTTCTCCAACATCATCTCAAACATATACATTTACTGGAGTGACTAACCCAATTGTTAATCCAGCAGTTAGAGATTCTTTAGGTAGTATATATTACGGAACACAAATAGATTGTGGTAATCCAACAGTTACCTTCTATCCTATTTACACTACATATAATTCAGAAGGATATATATTAGATTCACAATCTAATCAAAATACTGAACCATTCACAATAACAGCCCCAGTAGGTGAAACATATACAGTATCAGCAATTGCTCAAGGTGATACTAACTTCTTAGGATGGTCTAGATTTGGAAATTTAGATAACGGACCAGTAATTACCTCACAACCAGGATACCAACATACTGTCGTTAATAGTGAAACTATATTTGGTATATTTGAATCAGAAGTTGCTGTAGCTATACCATTATGTTATAATAATTTCACTTCAACTACTTTAAATTCTGAAGAACAATCAGTAGTATGTGAATGTTCAGGATCAAATTCTGTAATATATGTTGATAAAAATAGTTATACTGCTAATTCAGGAAGTTATTATGGGTTAACTTGGTATAATAATAATAGCTTAACATCATTAGCTCCTAATGGATATTACAAACTCCCAATAAACCAGACAAATCCAAATCCTCCAATATTTATTGTAAATAATGGAACCCCAACACTATACGGTAGTTGTGATGGAGTCGCAATAAATTGTGTGTAGTATAAAAAATAAATCAATATGCCTTTAAGTAATTCTCATGTTTTTAATTACCAGAACTCTGATTTTACTTCTGGTACGGCTACACCTTCATATTCTTCCCCTTCATCAAAGAATTTTACTAAAGGATTAGTATATGTAAATAAGTCAAAAACTTTAGAATTATTAAGTTCAGATTATGGATATGTAACTTTCGATATAACTTATTCTGGAAGTGCTCCATTTGCTGCAGTAACCTTTTCTACATCAAATAAATCAAATATATCTATTGGATTTGATCTAGACGATATATTCAATCCTTTAATCGAAGGTACCCCTTATGGATATGATGTAAAATTACAATCAGGAATTAAGAAAAGAATATATGTTATAGTTAATCATGATGATAATATAACTACTAATTTACTTAATATTCATACAAGTATTGGAAAAAATAATGGAACTAATGTTGGCAATAATTCTATAACTGTTGAATATGATTGTACATTACCATTATATAAATTTAATAGTGGAATGCATGTATATTCTCCGTATGATGCTGCTAATTCCCCAAGATTAACAACTACTTTATATTCACGATTTGCCGACCCTAATTCTTGGGTAGGTAAAAAAATATGGTCAACCGCTGATTTTAGCCATCCTGCATATCCATATTATTATAGCCCTAATGGTTATACTAAAGTATTTAAAGTAGGAAATACACTTGATAGAGCTTATGGGACTAAAGAACAATATACAGTTGAGCAAACTTTATGGAGATCTATTAGAGGTAAAGATCCTATTATATCAAAACAAGATTTAGGCCCCCAAAAATGGGAAAACACTTCAGATGATAGTACTGATGGATGTGTTGATGTTTTAATGTCTAAAGTAGGAATAGTTACTCAAGAAATAACAAAATCATCACTTGTTCAACCATCAAAATATAAATATTTATTAGGATATAATTCAACTTCTAAACAAAGTTCTAACGATAAATTTTTCAATAAATTTGTATTTGCTCAAGAAAAAAATTATCCTATAACAGGAATTAGACATGCTATTTATAAATTAAGTGCTGGATTTATACGTGGGATTGAAACCAATATAGGATTAAAACCTGAAGATGGATTAACAATTGGAACCGGTATTCCTGCTGGTCTTGGTGCAATTGCTGGAATTTTAGATTTAGCTTTTGATGGAATATTTACTTCATGGGTTGCACAAGGAGGTCCTTTTGGTCAGTGGGTTGCAAAAATATTAGTTGCTAAATTACTACCTTTCCTTACAGTAGGTGGAGCTATTGTAGCTGTTTTAGCTATTATAGCTATTATATCATTATTTGCAAATCAAACAAAAGTAATCAGTCAAATTTGTACTCGTTTATTACATCATTATTCTAATTCACCTTATATATTAAGTGGTAACTCATTATACAGAAATAAATCACTAACAACTTTAAATAATGGATATTATTGTGATGGGGTATATTTTTATACCCAAACAGGAGGTTCTATTGTTAGTAAAGAATTATCTTCTACTACTAGTTTAACAGATGAAAGCCCCGCAATAAAAACAGCGTTTGAATATTCATTAGATGGTGATAATCCAACATATGTAACTAAAATAGATCGACTATTAATTCTTCCCTACTTATCTGGTATTCCTATAGAATATTCTTCAGGTTCTGTTTATTATAGTGCACCAACTTCTCAAATAGTTAATATATACCCTAAAGGAGGATTATCAACAGTTTCATCCCCTACTAAAAATGTTTCATTAGATGCTAGTTCTTCAATTAGTTTTACTAGTCAAGCAGAAGCTGATAATTTAGCTTCAAGTTCTTTAGGTACTATAATAACATTTGTAACCGGTTCAGCATCTAGTTCATTTAGTTATTCATCACCATTAACTGGAAGTGCATTAGGTGGATTTCAAAGTGCTTTCACTCATGATATTAAAATAGAAAATACCCCCACATTATCAGATGTATATTATAATAATATAGATAATAATGGACTTACAATAGGTAAAACATTATATTTTGATCCTCTAGGAACTCTTCCAGCATTAAATGGTTTTTACGCTACTGGTTCATCTACTTATTACAGAACATTTTATCAAGTATCAAGTGGATCCGTTATAGACATATATAATATGTCTGCTTCTAATAGCACTACAGCTTCAAATTCTTCCGGAAGTTCAATTTCTGTAGTTACTTCTTCATTGAATTATTCAAGTAACTGGTATTATCATTCTATAGGACTTAGTGATGTATTTGATTTTGCAATACAATCAACTTCACCTAATTTTAATGTAAATAATTTATATGCTACATCTTCTATAAGAGCCGGATTTGTTAGTGGATCTACTATTATTAGTGGATCAGTATCACAAAGTTTCAATGCTGAAGATTTTAGATTATATAATACAAATTTTACAGGTTCTTCTAATTCTGATGCCTTAAGTGGATATTATAAACCTCTTATTGAATGGCCTGGAGGAAATGTATTTTCATATAGTAGAAATCAAAATTTATCAATTGATATAGAAGAAATATGTTATCCATCTTCTTCATTTTCTTCATCATTATATGGTTTTTATATAGTAGGAAAAACAGGAAGTCTTTATTCTCCATTATATAATGAAGTAAAATTAACTACAAAAGTATATAAAGATGTATCTGGAAGTAATTCATTAGTTGCTACTTATGGAGTTACTTCTTCTGCTGATAGCGTAAAAACATATATTCCATATGGAAATGAAATTGCAGCAGATGATGATATTACATTAATTGAAATATTCTCAATTGACTCACCTAACCCTACAGGAAGAGTTACATATGTAACAGGTAGTTTTATTAATTGTTTAAGACCAACACCAACAGCAACCCCAACTCCAACAGTAACACCTACAAATACACAAACTCCAACAGTAACTCCAACACCAAGTATTACTAATACTCAAACACCAACCAATACAGTAACACCATCAGTAACAACAACCCAAACACCAACAGGAACAAAAACACCAACTCCTACTCCTACAATAACCCAAACCCCTTCAATTACCCCATCCCAACCTTCAGGATCAATAATTGAATCCCCAACTCCTACACCAACCCAAACTCCAACAGTTACCCCAACAACTACAGGTACTCCAACTCCAACTCCAACACCTACTCCATCATTTACTCCTACTAATACAATAACTCCAACATTAACTCCTACGAATACACAAACCCAAACTCCAAGTGTAACTCCAACTAATACACAAACCCCTACTCCTAGTATTACTGCTAGTCCAACACCTTCTATTACACCAACTAAAACTTCAACACCTACTCCATCTGTGACACCAACTCAAACTCAAACTTCAACCCCACCAACAACTCCTACTAATACTCCATCAGTTACTCCATCAATTACTCCATCTAAATCAACAATTAGTAAATCTATTTTAGTAAGCAACCCGAATGCATCGACTTATGATGCGTGCGCTATAACTACAGGAAATACTAAATATATTGATATTACATGGTCTATAACTAATGGATTAATTATATACGATGATACTCGTTTAACAACAAAAACATATAACTCCAACCCAGGAGGATACACTACTATAATAAGTGGAGCTAATAAATATATTGTAACATTCGATTCAAGTGGTAATGTAGATACAGTAACTGATTGTACTACTTTACCTACCCAAACCCCTACTCCAAGTGTAACTCCGACTCAAACCCCAACAGTTACACCTACTAAAACTCAAACCCCAACTCCTACAAATACTCGAACTCCTACACCATCTCCATTATATGCAACGGTTGAATTAAATCCATTAAATAGCTTAGATTCAAATAGTTATACAATTTATATAAACGGAAGTCCTGATAATTCATGGAAATCAGGAACAAGAAGTTATATAGCCGGAACAACTATTACTTTAACTCATACTTCACCAGCATGTAATGTTACTTTAAATGGGTCTTCATATACTTCAAACACTCAAATTACAGTAAATGGAAGTAGTACTTATACATTCCAATTAAATAATGCTAATTATTATACTCCATCCGGTGGTGGTTTTTGTAGTGGATGTACAAGTTATTTAAATACTTCAAACCCATGTGGTGGTTCAAGTAACACACCTGGAGGATCATATTGTAATACATCTGCTAATTATGTTACTAATATAGGAACAATGTATGTGTGTTATGGTGGTGGATATAATTCTTATACTGTTTATCAAAACGATAATCCATGTTTTGGAGGATACCAATATTATTCTAATGGTACTGCATATGCTTCTAATCCATCAAATAGTGTAAATGCATCTGCTAACTGGGTAACTAATGGAGACATTTTCTGTTCAGGATGTGATAGATATCAACCCGAAATAGATAATAATACTTGTTCTTCAACTTATGGAAATACACGGAATACATTATTAGCTTCTAACTCATCTCTTTGTGGTGGATGTTGTGGACAAAGTACAGCTGCTAACTGGGTAAATAATGGAAGTATTTTCTGTTCAAACTGTAATCAATATCAACCACAAATTGATTCTAATAGTTGTTCACCTACATATAATCAAACTAGAAATGTTCAATTGAATACTAATAGTACGAATTGTGGTGGATGTTGTGGTCAAGATCTATCCTCAAACTGGGTTGATCAAGGGTACCAAACCTGTTCAAATTGTACTTTATACACAGTATTTAAAGATACTAATTCTTGCTCTTCTACTTACAATCATTATCGTGTAAATGGTGTAGATGTAGGAACAGGTCAACCATCAGGAGCTCCATGTAATAACACTCCAAACTGGACTAATACTGGAAATCAATATTGTTCAGGATGTAATTTAGTTCAAGATCAATATGATGCAAATACATGTACTAATAGCGGAACTAGAACAATAACAGTATCATCTAATGATGCAAGTTGTGGAACCTGGAATTTAGAATATTATTGCTCAGGATATAACAAATATAGTAGAGAAAGAAATTCATGTAGTAATGCTACTAGAAATGATACTTTAGTTGAAACTAACAGTAGTTATTGTGGATATGTTGCTTGTGAAAGCATACGTATGGAAAATTATAATGGATTTGGATTATCTGATTATGTAGAATGGACAGATTGTTCTAACAATATGCAATCAACTTATATATCTGATGGTTCATATTATGATATATGCCGAAAAGAAGGAACAAGTTTAGTATATTCTTATTCATCACCATCATCTTTAGGAAGCTGTTAATACTTAATATTTATATATATGGCAGTAATAAACGTAAATAACTTTAAATTATCATTCACTAACGAACATACAGTGTATGAAAATTATATTACTGCTCAAATTAAAGAAAATGAATTTGGATTAACTTATAATTCATCATTACGAACTACCGGATCCGATGCTTACTCTCCTATAAAGGATTTTGCAACCGGATCCGATTTCCAACCATATGCTACAACATTAGGTTTATACAATGATAATCATGAGTTATTAATGGTTGCAAAATTTGGTCAGCCTGTTCCTATTTCAACAGAAACAGACATGACTTTCTTAATACGTTACGATACATAAAATATGAATAATTGGTTATATAGTTTTGATGGTTTTAAAATGAAACTATCAGATGACTTCACAACAGATTCCTTTGGTTTTATATATAAAATCACAAATCTAGAAACAGGTAAATTCTATATTGGTAAAAAGGTTTTTATACATAATAAAAAGAAAAAACTTACTAAAAAAGAATTAGCCGAACAATCAGGTCCAGGTCGTAAACCAACTACAAAAGTAGTACAAACAGAAAGCGACTGGAAAACATATTGGGGGTCTTCTAAAGAATTGCTTGCTGATGTAAAATCATTAGGTGAAGATAAGTTTGAAAAATTAATATTAATTACTTGTAGTTCTAAAAAATCTCTTACGTATTATGAATTATTCTATCAGGTGCATTATAATGTACTACAAGTAGAATCTTATAATGATAACATATTAGGTAAATTTTTCCGTAAAGATTTGATATAATAGTTTTCCTAATTATTGTTATAATATGGAAAATCTAGTTTTGATAAACTTATTGGAAAATGTGTTAGGTAAATCTAAACCTACATCACGAGGCAATCATTCATTTCATTGTCCATTTTGCAATCACCATAAGCCAAAATTAGAAATCAATACTATCACCAACGAGAAGAAAGAAAATCCGTGGCATTGTTGGGTATGTAATACTAAAGGTAAAACAATTCATTCATTATTTAAAGCAATGAAAGTCGATCGTTCTAAAGTAGAACAATTAGACGTTATTATTGTGCCTGGTAAACGCCAAGAAATTGTTTATAATCAAATTGCATTACCTAAAGAATTTAAATCGCTAATTGATATTACTCCATTATCTAAAATGGATCAAATATATGCTAAACAAGCATTACATTTTCTTTACAAGCGAAATATTACAGATAACCATATTAGAAAATATAATATCGGATTTTGTACTGAAGGCGAGTATAATGGACGAATAATCATACCATCGTATGACTCAGACGGACAATTAAATTATTTTATTGCTCGTTCATTTGATCAAGACTCGCCTCGTAAGTATAAGAACCCATCAGTACAAAATAAAAATATAATTGGATTAGAATATTTTGTAAATTGGGATGCACCAATAGTATTAGTTGAAGGTATGTTTGATGCCTTAACAA
>JACCDX011020549.1_pt1 | contig 25993 bp, 28 predicted proteins | sample 7449681 | NCBI WGS metagenome assembly JACCDX01 (sample SAMN15323450, study PRJNA562643) | freshwater metagenome | isolation source: river surface water | place: USA:Blue River Watershed | collected 2017-08-18
TATTAGCAATATTAAATGCGGTGCGAATACAACGGATGAAGTTTTAAATTTGCAATGTATATATTTAAATAAAGGAGGCTAATATTTGTAATATTATTGACTAACTGATAAAATAAAGATTGGCTTAACTAATAAATTTGAAGATTACGTAAATAGGACAGGGAAAAATCCATATGACATAGAGCATATCTGGTGTAATGACTACCAAAGATTTGCATCACAGGTATCTGATGAGGAGGAATTTAACAGAACTAGAAACCTAATGGGTGGACTTTTGATTCTGCCAAGGGATAAAAACAGGAGCTACCAAGATGCTGATTATTCAACTAAACTCCCATTATACTTTGGTGAAAATATCTTAGCTAAGAGCTTACACCAAGATTGCTATAGAAACAATCCTCATTTTATAAATTTATTAAGCACACTAAAATTATCATTATCCCCTATTGATGATTTTACAAAAGACAGTTTTAAGAAAAGACAACAATCCTACAAAGAGATAGCTGAATATATTTGGAATGTTCCTTTGCAAACGTTAATTTAATACAAAAACTTTAGTTAAGATCAATTACATAATTAGAACTTAAATATATGTTTGCCCATTCATTATAATTTATTTAAAAAAATCATAATAAAGCCTAAAATTACAATTAAATAGCGGTCAGGTATAATTGTAATTAATTATACTGATTCTTAATAAATCAGGACATGATTTCCCTATTAATTGTAATTAATTTATAGATTCAACACTATAAGATTGAATACTCTACCCTATTTTTTACGACAATTTCGTAATTAATCACGATTATTCCCGATACTGCTTCGAAAAAGACCCTCCCAAATTGGAAGGGTCTTTTTCGAAGCAAACTAGTTATTACTGATTTTCGGCTGAATTGGGATTTGGACTAAAATTTAATTTTTTCCCATTGGTAAGTATAGCCGTGCCAGAGTAATATTTTTTTGTACCCATAATAAGTTTGCTTTCTTTGATTGCATTTATGTTACCCTCATTTTTAGTTTCAAATTGGAAGGTTAATGGCTTTGAATTAGTCCCATCTGGAATAATGAATGTCAATTCACTTAGCTTATGATCTTTTATTGACTTGAATACTTCCCTTTCACTTTTTTCTAAAGCCAATATATTGAACGCGTTGGCAGAAAGATTGCAGTCATAAAAAGTGTCACGTACAATAAAACTAGCTGGAATTAAAACATGTGGCCTTTCGGTGTAAGGGAGTTTAACCAATACCTTCTCTCCTTTTTCTTCTTCTTGTGGTTTTTTGATAATGTCAAATTCTGGTAACTCTTTTTCTTCTCCATCTGCTGGATCGATTGCTATTTTGTAGTAGTACACAAAATATACATCTTCATCATTCACTACATAATCTAATATACCCATATTAAAATAATTGATATCTCTATCAAGTGAATACAACAAAAGTTTGTCATTAATTATTGATTGATATGCAACTAAAATTTCTTGCTCTTCTTGTGTTGGGTTACTAATTTTTTTAAATGCCTCTTCTCTTTTAAGAAGGTTATTATACCCTAGTCTTTGATCATAGGCACGTTTAATATAAAAGTCATGTGCCTTTTCCATAATTAAAGTAGATGGACTTACTTTTCTCAATTCTGATAAGAATCTTAACCACATTAATTGAGCAAGACTTATTCTAGCGTGTTTCTTCTCCTCAAAAAAAGGCAAAAGCTTTTTTATACGCCAGAACCTAATTGTTTCTGTTTCAAATTTATTGGGGGATGCCTCATCGGTTAAAAGCATTTCCTTGTCTGTTAATCTAACCACCTTCTTATCAGTTAAGTCTGAAAGCTTAAGTTGATTTATGTGTATGGCAGAAGAGAACCTACTAACAAATTTATCTAAAACATTGATATTCATATACTTAGAATATTATTTTATAAAAAAGTGTACTTTTTGCAAAAAATTTGTCAAATTATTGCATTTGTAATCAAATTATTATATAACTTTGATTTCAACCCAACGTTTAACGATTATATCGTTTGTAATGTAAATATACAAAACGTGAGGCAGTTATAAAAATAAAAAATATTAAAATGAGAGAATGTCTTTACTGTGGCGGACCTATACCAGATGATCGTCACAAAAACGCCTGGACTTGTACAAAGGACCATGCTTTGTTATTAAAGAAAGAACGCGAAGCAAATAACTACATTAAAGTCCGAACTACAGCTGACCCAATTATTAAGTTGAGGGAGGACTTTTACGATTTAGCTAATGAATTTGGCTTTGATGTCCCAATTGATTTTAATTACATATCACCTTTAAAAATTGATTGGTCTCTTAAAACTGGAACTTTTATAAGAGAAGGTTGCATTGGTGTTGCACTTGGAGACATTGGCTATATATTTTTCAAACCTCAAATACTTAAAATTTATAAACTATGATAGAAGAACTATTAAAAAATCCAGCTTTTGCAGAGCTATATAAAAATGCACCTACATATAGTGTTGACGGGAAGCACACTTACATGGGATCAAGTATTCCACCAGTGCTGCCACATATATCAAACCCAGTAATTAACAATATGCCAAATATTATACCACCTATACCAAATAAGAATGTCAACTCTAAAACAACTAACAGATTAGTTCTTGTGATTGTTTTATCATTAGTTGGCGGATTTGTAATTATTAAAGGGATGCAATGGTGGGATGATTACAAAAACAAAAAAAACAGTAAAATATAACATCATAAATTATATACCTTGACCGAATACTATAACAATTTTTCTAGAAGCTTAGACACCCTAACACTTGCACAGGTTGCAGAGAGAATTTATGTGAAAAACATTGAAACTGCAAAAAAATGGTTGGTGGAGAAAGGTATTAAAATACACAGATTTCTTAATAACTCATTTGTTTACCAAATTGAAGTAGATAGTCATATAGATATACCATTTGTACAACAACTAAGAAACAAGTATCCAGATAAATGGAAGGAACGTTACCGTGATGTAGTTAAAGACCTGCCTGTATATCATCTAACTATTACTTTACTTGAAGATGAGGTGTCCTATACTCCAATGATTAAGCCATCCAGAATTAATAAAAAGGATCTAGACCGATATAAAAGATTATTAGGATGAACAAACTAACACTCCCTAAAAATCCACATAAAGGGCTAAAGATATTCTGCAAAACATGCAGAGTGGATAATAATAAGTGTAGACATTATGACCGACAAGTTTATCGAGTAAGAATTCACATTCCTGGAACTAAGCATGGTGTAAAATCTGTGTTTTTAGAAGCAGTAAATTATAATGACGCAATTCTTGAATGTGCACATATAGAAAAAGAATTGATTAAAAATGGATTTGAAAAGAATAAACAAACATACTCAGAAGATTTAACTGATTATTGTATAGGTGATGCGGTTGTGAAATACCGTGAGTATATGTCTGGCGAGTCAAAATTTGCGCATCTAAAAAAGAACGTATCTCAAGGTCATATCGACGAATCTGTGAGGTTCTGTTGGAAGTTTATTGAAAACTTATCGCTCACTAAGAACATCAAAAGGACAAGACCAACTGATATTAAAACCGAGGATGTATCAAACTTTTATATATGGTCAGAAAAAAAATATTCCCCAAAGACATTTAACAAGTGCTTTATAGCTGTACGTGCATTCTTTGAATTTTTGATAGAAATTGAGAATATTGAAATGAAAAACCCATTTAGAAAATTTATTACCAAAGCTGCAACACCACCTTCTATTGATACAATAACCGAGGATGAATTTAATAAAATCTTAACTGCTGTTGATACATTCAGCCCATTTATTACGCTTGGAGGAAAGGGCGAGAAAAAAAATATGTTTAGACCCTATCTAAAAGATGGATTCAAATTATTTCTTTTAACAGGAGGTAGGCGTGAAGAAGTGGTGAACCTAAAATGGTCTGACATATTTAGCACACCACAAGGAGTTAAACTTTTTATCATTGATAACTTAAAAGTAAAGCGGATAAAAAAGGATAACAAAGAGTGTAAAAAATACATTGGTATCAATGTTGACCTTGAGGACTTTCTGATTGAATTAGGTATGAATGAAAAGATTGGAACGGATGAATATATTTTGTACCCTAATAGAACATCCACCACCAAAACCATCATGACCGATTTGAGCAGAGGTTTTTCACACTACAAAGAAGGTGCAGGTATCAAGAAGGACATCAGTTTAAGTAACCTACGCAAAACCTACTTGACTTGGCATCACCAAGTGTTAGGTGACGACACAGGACTTGTTAGCTCCCACTCTACCACCCAAGTATTAGAGAAATATTACCTTGATCCAAAGGTGTTAACCGCTGTTGAAATATCAGCATTAAAGGTTCGTGTTTTTGGTAAAAAATAGGTTTTCCTCACACAGTTCCTCACACAAATCCTCACACAAAATAAAAAACCACCTACGAATAAACGTAAGTGGTTGATTTTCATGTAGCGAGACCGGGATTTGAACCCGGGACCTCAGGGTTATGAATCCTGTGCTCTAACCAACTGAGCTACCTCGCCAAGATCCTTTATGGTTATGCCCTTTTAAGGGTGGCAAAACTACTACAATTTTTTGAAATTATGAGTTCACTTTTAGACTAAAAACAGACTGTCCTTCAAAAAATCCCTCAAATACATCCCCTTTAGCAGTTGGCCCCACTCCAGCAGGGGTTCCTGTGTAGATTAAGTCGCCTGGATAGATCGTAAAATACTCCGTAATACCTGCTAATATCTTGTCCAAAGGAAAGATCATTAAACTTGAATCCCCTGTTTGAACCGTTGTGCTATTTTTAGATAAAGTATAGTGTATCGGACCAGATAAAATTTGAGCAGTCAAAGGGTGCCATTCGCCAAGAATAGCTGCATTGTCAAAAGCTTTTGCTTTTTCCCAAGGCAACCCTTTTTCTTTCAACTTGCTTTGTAAGTCACGAGCGGTAAAATCGATACCAACAGAAATGGCATCGCAGTAATCTAACACATTGATACCTTCTGGATGTAAAGCAGCTAAATTTTTTCCTTTCTTGCTTACACGTAAAACCAATTCTCCTTCAAAATGTAGATCGTTGGTAAAACTTGGAATGGTAAAATTTTCGCCTTTTGGCAATAAGGCCGTATCAGGTTTCATAAAAATAATAGCCGAAGTAGGCACTTCATTTCCTAATTCATGTGCATGTTCTACATAATTACGACCAATACAAAATATACTCATAAAAATATTTTAATCTATTTTAATATCTAACCCATTTGCAAAAGTCATTGTTCTAGATAATCCAATGGTTGCAAATGATTCAATCACTTCTACTGATTTTTCAATTTTTAAATCAATCAGTTTTCTTTCTGTCTGTGCCCATCTTCCTAAAACGAAATCTACCTGTTGCCCTTTAGCAAAATCATTTCCAATGCCAAATCTTAATTTGGGATATGCATCTGTTCCTAATGTTAATTGAATATCTTTTAAACCATTGTGTCCTGCATCCGAACCAGATGCACGAAGGCGTAATTTCGAAGTAGGCAATGCCAAGTCGTCTACAATTGTTAATGTATTTTCTAGCACCACTTTTTCTTTATCCATCCAATACTTAAATGCTTTACCACTTAAGTTCATGAACGTAGTGGGCTTGATACAAATAAAAATCTTTCCCTTCCATTTTACTTCGGCTACTTCGGCCAATCGGTCTACTTTAAAAAAGCCGCCATGCTTAATCACAAATGCATCCAATACATCAAATCCAATATTATGTCGGGTATGCGCATATTCTGCGCCTACATTCCCTAAACCTATGAGTAAAAATTTTGACATATGTAAATCTTAGTGTTCAAAAGTAAAGAAAATTATTCCAGTTACCCCTAAAAACAAAATCCCTCTAGGGATTTTAAAATCATTAGAGGTTTTTTAAGATAGCCTTACATTTTTCAAGGCTGTCTTAAAAAACAAAACCCCCTGATTGCTCAGAGGGTTTTTTATTCAAATAAGCTTGAATTATTTCTTACCTGCTTTTGCAGCTTCAGATTCTTCTTGTTTCAATTGACGAGTCATTACTACAGAAGCTACTGGGATACGTGGAGAGTTCATGATCTCCATGTTTGCCACTTTAATATCTTCGATACGTAAGTTCGCGTTCAATTCTAAACTAGAGATATCTAATTCAATAAATTCTCTTAAGTCTTTTGGCAAAGCTTTTACTTTAACCGCTTTTACTTTAGAAACTAATTTACCACCTGCTTTAACACCCACAGATGATCCAACTAATTTCAATGGCAATGTAGCTACTACTTTCTTATCGTCCACTAACTCTAACAAGTCAACGTGTAGTAATAAATCAGATACTTTGTCAAATTGTAGATCCTTCAAAATACACTTGTATTTTTTGCCGTCTACAGCAACTTCAGCGATCAAGAATTCACTTGTGTACACTAATGGCTTGAAAGCCTTAGCAGAAGCATAGAAATTTACTTCTTTAGCACCCCCGTAAATTACAGCTGGCACGTTTTCTTGAGAGCGGATTTGGCGGGCGGCTTTTTTGCCAGACTCGGTCCTCAAGTGTCCTTCGATTGTAATTGTCTTCATGGTTTAAATTTTAAATATGGACGGCAAAGGTAATGAAATAAAAAGAAGCAACCAAAGTTGCTCCTAATTATTTATAATATATTGAAAATCAGTGTACTACTGATTTCTAGCCTTCAATTGAGCGTGTACAAATAAGCTTGTAATACTCTTATTCTCATAGGCATTGCGGATGGCAATGGCAAATAAGTCGGCCACAGTCAATACTTTGATCTTAGAAGATTCAGATTTCAATGGAATGGTATCACAAACTACTAACTCTTCTAAAACAGAATTTTCGATGTTTTCGTATGCTTTACCACTCAATACTGGGTGGGTAATTAAAGCACGCACTGTTCTAGCACCTTTCTCTTTTAAAAGGGCAGCAGCTTTGACCAATGTACCACCAGTATCACAGATATCATCAATAATCACGATATCCTTACCGGTAACATCTCCAATCACTACCATACTTGCAATCTCATTGGCGCGCTTTCTATGCTTATCACAGATCACCATTTCTGCATTAAAGTAGTTTGCCACTTCACGCACACGGTTGGTACTTCCCACGTCTGGTGCTGCAAATGCTAGGTTTTCTAGATTTAATGACTCTATATAAGGGATGAAAATCGCTGAGCTGTCTAAATGATCTACAGGTACATCAAAGAATCCTTGAATCTGTGCAGCGTGTAAATCCATCGTAATCACCCTGTCTGCCCCAGCTGCTTCTAATAAAGTAGCAATCAATTTTGCACCAATGGCAACACGTGGTTTGTCTTTACGGTCTTGTCTAGCAAAACCATAGTAAGGTACGACTGCAATAATTTTGTACGCACTTGCTCTTTTAGCCGCATCAATCATCATCAATAATTCCATTAAATTATCGGTTGGTGCGTAAGTACTTTGTACTAAAAAAACATAGTCCCCTCTGATACTTTCCAAAAAGATAGGCTGGAATTCACCATCGCTAAATTTTTGGATATTGATTTTACCAATGGGGGCGCCAAAACGTTGTGCAATTTTTTCTGCAAGAGCCTGCGAGCCTGTGCCCGCGAAAATTTTAACTGAAGGATTCATGGTGGGTAAAATGTGTTCCAAAGGTATCGATATCGTTCACATTTTTTTGGCTATTAGGAAGCTAATTTTCAACAAATAGTCAAGTTATACACACCTGCTGCCATGAAGCCCGTATTTGTACGCAGAAATAGAGCTTGTTTAAAAAATATATTTGGATAAAATTGTTTATGCAAACAAGTAGTATCCGATTTTGGGCAGAGCAAGATCAACCCATTTATAAATTTAACGCAAAAGGCGCCAATCATTTAAGCGATGTAGAACTGCTAGCTATCCTGATTCAACATGGTACCGCTCAACAAAACGCCATAGAACTTGCTCGTAGCTTGTTAGCCAGCACGAACAATAGCTTGCAAAAATTTGCACAGTATAGTGTGGCAGATATTGTGCAATTGAAAATCAAAGGTATTGGGATGACCAAGGCTGTTAGGATATTAGCGGCCATAGAACTAGGTTCTAGAAGAATGCATTTAATAGACAAGCAAACGACCGTCCACCATAGTAAGGATGTTGCAATGCATTTGAAAAACAAATTGCAATATGAACAACGAGAATTATTTGTTCTATTATTATTAAATCAGGCGAATAAAATCATTCACGAAGCGGTGTTAAGCGAAGGGGGCATCACAGGCACTATTGCCGACCCTAGGATGATTTTTAAATTAGTGATTAGCCATGCTGCCACAGGTTTTATCATCTGCCACAATCATCCAAGTGGCCAGTTAAGACCTAGCAGGATGGATGATAGTTTGACACAAAAAATCAAAAAAGGGGCAGCTTTATTTGACATTAAACTAATCGACCATTTAATCGTCAGCACCGAAGGCTATTATAGTTATGCAGAACAGCATCCCGAATGGTAATCCTTCCAAAGCAAATTATGCCTGTGCAGTTGGACCACCGAAATTCATTGGAATTTCAATTTGCTCCATATCTCCTATCGCTCCATGTGCCGCTTCATATCTTTCAATATTTTCTACCATCGCTTTCATGAAACGCTTTGCGTGCATGGGTGTTAAAATCACACGAGACTTCACTTTGCTCTTTGGAGTACCAGGCATTACATTCACAAAATCTACTACAAATTCGGCATTGCTATGTGTAATAATTGCAAGATTGGCATAAGCTCCTTCAGCGATTTCCTCGCTAATTTCAATATTTAGGGGCTGATTCGGGTTTTGTTCCATAAACTAATTTAAGGCCCCAAAGATACGAGGGAACGAATCTTAAAAAGAACTAAATTTGTCCCATGTTAGTACTCGACGGAAAAATTGCCTCAGCAGCAGTCAAAGCAAGCTTATTAGAACAGACCACTGCCTTAAAAGCAGCTGGGAAAAGAACACCCCATTTAGCGGCTATTTTAGTCGGCACCAATGGTGCCAGTGAAACCTATGTAGCTAGTAAAGTAAAGAATTGCGAAGAAACTGGATTCGGCTCTTCATTGTACCGATTTGAAGAAACAGTAAGTGAGGAAGATTTATTAGCACAAATTGAAGCTTTAAACAAAGATGAAAATGTAGATGGCATTTTAGTTCAGTTGCCGCTACCTAAACATATTGATGATGCAAAAGTGATTGAAGCCATTGATCCTAAAAAAGATGTGGACGGATTTCATCCAGCGAATGTGGGCAGATTGGTTCAGGGCTTGAACACTTTTATTCCTGCAACACCTTATGGCGTGATGTTGATGTTGGAGCATTTTAATATTGAGACCAAAGGTAAGCGTGCAGTAGTGATTGGCCGTAGTAATATAGTAGGCAGACCAATGAGTATTTTATTAAGTGCAGAACATCCACAAGGCAACTGCACTGTCACTTGTTGTCATAGACATACGCCAAAAGAAGATTTAATAGAGATCTGTTCTAAAGCAGATATTATAGTTGTTGCAGTGGGCATTCCAGATTTTGTAGACGCAAGTATGATCAAGCAAGGCGCTGTAATTATTGACGTTGGAATTACAAGAGTAACAGACCCAACTGCTGCAAAAGGATTTAGAATCAAGGGAGATGTAAACTATGCATCTGCTATCACTGTAGCATCCGCTGTAACCCCTGTTCCAGGTGGCGTTGGACTCATGACCATTGCAGGATTATTAAAAAACACCATGAAAGCCTACCAAGGCTTATAAAAAGTCGCCAAAGGTTTATAAATCATTTAAACAAATTACATTGAGCATACCACAGACTTATCCCGTAATGGAAATGTTTTATTCTTTACAAGGTGAAGGTTATCACCAGGGCAAAGCTGCATTTTTTATTCGCCTTGCAGGATGTGATGTAGGCTGTGTATGGTGTGATGTAAAAGAGAGTTGGGATGCGAGTAAACATCCTGTTTTAACCATTGAAGCAATTGTGAATGCTGCAAAAGCGCATCCAGGGCGTATTGCTATTGTAACGGGTGGTGAACCATTATTGCATCCGCTCGACGAATTAACCACGGCTTTGAAAGCAGCAGGTTTTCAAACACATATTGAAACTTCGGGATCGAGTCCAATGAGTGGTAGCTGGGACTGGGTTTGTTTGTCTCCTAAAAAATTTAAAGCACCTTTACCGGAATCCGTGAAAGCTGCTGATGAATTAAAAGTGGTCGTATTTAATAAATCAGATTTTGACTGGGCAAACTCCTTCGTAAATGAGCTTGCAATGGATTGCAAAAAATACTTGCAACCAGAATGGGATAAGTCAGACACAATGACGCCATTGGTGATTGACTATATTAAAGCGAATCCAAGCTGGGAGTTGAGCGCGCAATTGCATAAGTACATCCAAGTACCTTAAGTATATTTAAGCAGCTTAATTGTATTCAAGAGACTTAATTATATCTTGATATAGTCTACCTTTAATATAGCATGTATTTTATTTTACGATACAGTTTGGGCTTTACCCTTTTTTTATCTTGCACTTTATTTTGCAGCAATCCTTTATTGGGACAATCCAAACAGGCAGTACAATACTATGAAGCTGGATTGCGTGCTTTAGAAAATAACGATACGCAAAAAGCCATCCAACAGTTTACGATTGCGACTTCAAAAGACAGTCTAAATACTGACCCTGTCATTGCATTGTTTCAGATTTACAATGACACAAAAAAATTTGAGTTAGCCATTCAGTACTTCAATCGACTTAAGAAAATTGACAGTGCTGCCGCTGTGCCATTTTTAGTAAAACAAGCCACTGCATTGGCTAGCCTTGGGCAATATGATGCTGCTGCAAAATTGTTGGCGCCTTTTATGCTAAACAATAGTCTACCTAATTATTTAAAAGAAAAAGCCACTGCACTCAATGCGGTTTGTCAATTTGCTATCAAGCAAAACATTGCGCCAGAAATTACCATCCTCAATATGGGTGACAGTATTAACTCTGCTGCATCTGAGTATTTTCCTACAGTAAGTATCCAAGACAGTTTGTTTTTATTCATGCGCAGGTTGAATTTAAGTAGGGAAGATTTTTATGCAAGCAATATCAATGCCCATGGTCTTACAAGCGCTTTGCCGCTCTCTGACACTTTAAACTTTGCAGCAAAAAAGGGGAGCATGAGCTTGAGTGCCGATTTGCAAACCTTATACTACGCCGCAGATTATGCCGAACAAGGATATGGACGTTATGATATTTATAAAGTACAACGTACGGCATGGGGTTGGTCAAAACCAAAAAACTTAGGCCAACGCATTAATAGTGATTTTTGGGATAGTGCCCCCAGCATTGCACCAGATGGCAATAGTATTTATTTTGCAAGCAATCGCCCAGAAGGCTTTGGCGGCATCGATATTTATGTAGCGTATAAAAACGAAAAAGGATATTGGGAGGACGCCATCAACCTTGGACCAACCATCAATACAAAAGGAGACGACCAAACCCCCTTTATTCATGCAGACAATCAGAGCTTATATTTTTCGAGCAATGGACATCCTGGATTTGGCGGAGCCGATTTTTATGTAACCAGAAAAAAAATAGATGGCAGTTGGACCACCCCCATCAATCTAGGCTATCCAATCAACACCTATGATAACGAAGGCAGTATCGCAGTCGCTAGTAATGGTACCACTGCTTATATTGCAAGTGATAGAGCGGATAGCAGAGGTGAATTAGATATTTACAAAATCACACTTGCAGAAAATACAAGAGCGCATAAAACCTGGTTTATCAAGGGGCAAATTATAGATGCAAAAACAAAAAAAACAATCGCTGCCGATTTAAATATGGTAGACCCTGCTTCCGGTTATCCAATTATGGAAATGAAAGTAGACAGCATGGGACAATTTTTATTAGCGCTTCCTTATTTTGACAGCCTTGGCTTAAAAATCAATAGTGTTGGTCATGATTACCTAAGCAGCATACTTCCAATAGATACTGTAAAAGCCATGTCTGGAAAGACGTTTAGCTTTGCGCTCGAACCCATCGAAAAAATATTTACAAAAACATTCCATCAAGTTTTTTTCGAAACCAACTCGGCAAAATTACAAGCAGTATCTGCTGTTGAATTAGATGCTTTAGCTACTTATTTAAAAACCAGCCTAAATGCAAGCATCCTAATCGAAGGTCATACAGATAACACAGGCGCATTGGCGCAAAACAATTTACTTTCATTGCAAAGAGCCAATGCAATTGCCAACTACTTAATACAAAAAGGCATAACTGAAAAACGCATACAAACCAAGGGATTGGGGGCTACCATGCCAATAGCAGACAACAATACGGCCGAAGGAAGAGCTAAAAACAGAAGGACTAATTTTACCATTACATTGCAATAAACCTTCATCCCTGCAAGGTTGTTCTCCTGTCTACTCATTCGTTCATCGAAACAAAATCGCGTATTAATACTTGAAATTTGAAAAGTATTTTATCGGATTTTCAAGCGATGAATCACCCACTCTTATACACGCTTGCTTTTGCTCAAATGCATGGTATCGGCACCTACCATCGCTGTACATTGATAAAAACTTTTGGCTCTGCAAATGCGATCTATCAAGAACGACTAAAAGGGGGTGCTGCATTCGCCACAATCGAAAAACTGAATCCAGAACCCCTTATGGCTGCATGGCCATTGAAAGCAGCAGCGGAAGAGCTAGATACCATGACTAGACTAGGTATCGAAGCCACCTGCTTAGAAGATGCAGCTTATCCAAATCGATTATTTCAATGTGAAGACGCACCAATCGTATTGTTTTCTAAAGGCGCTAAAAAATGGAACCTGCCTTATTTAGTGAGCATTGTAGGCACAAGAAAACATACCCTATATGCAGATAAAGTCCTCCAAGAATTATTAGAAGGGCTTGCTTCTTTAAACCTTGGCATTGTGAGTGGCCTAGCTTTAGGTATCGACGGCATGGTCCACCAAAAAGCTTGTCAATTAAAAATCCCCAATTGGGGCGTTACGGCAACAGGACTTGACGCGATCTACCCAGCACAACATCAAAGTTTAGCAAAAAAAATGCTGAATCTGGGTGGTGTGCTCACTGAAAACACAACAGCAACTTCCCCACTTCCTTTTCAATTTCCTAAGCGCAACAGAATCGTTGCAGGCATGTCGGATGCCACGATCGTGATTGAATCAGCAGTTCAAGGAGGCAGTATGATCACTGCTGGACTAGCAAGAGGTTATAATAGAGAAGTGTTTGCAGTGCCGGGTAAAATATCCGACCTAAAAAGCAGGGGTTGTCTTGCATTGCTGCAATCCAATACAGCACAAGTCTATCAAAGTCCAACCCAACTATTGGAATGTCTTGGCTGGGCCATTCCTAAATCCCCAAAAACAGTTCAAAAATCCCTTCCCATTAACTTAACACCCATTTGTCAAGAAATTTTAGCCCATATTGCGAAACATGGACCCCTCCACCGGGACCAGATTGCTAATCAGTTCCAACTCAATATAGGATTGCTTTCTACGCATTTATTGACCCTCGAATTAAATGGGCTCATCCTACCCCATGGAGGGGCTTTCTACAGTATCCGCTAAAAAAGGATTTTGCCTAAATAGGGGCTTGCCCTATCTTTGCCTATGGCAACAAGAAATTCTGACTCCCGCATTTTTGGACAAGGCTTGACATTCGATGATGTATTGTTAATGCCCGCTTATTCCGAAATCCTCCCTTCCGAAGTAAATATCCACGCACAATTGACCAAGCATATCAAATTGCATGTGCCAGTATTGTCTGCAGCAATGGATACAGTAACTGAAGCTCAATTGGCTATTGCACTCGCAAGAGAAGGTGGTATTGGTATTTTACACAAGAACATGTCTATCGATCGTCAAGCTGAACAAGTACGTAAAGTAAAACGAAGCGAGAGCGGTATGATTGTCGACCCAATTACTTTAGAAGTGACTGCTACTATTGGTGATGCTTTGAATTTAATGCGCGACAATAAAATTGGCGGTATTCCTATTGTCGACAAAAACCATAAATTAGTAGGCATCTTGACCAACCGTGATTTACGTTTTGAAACAGATCGTAAAAGAAAAGTAAGCGAAGTCATGACCAAAGAAAATTTGATCATTGCGCCAGAAGGAACGGATTTAAAGAAGGCAGAAAAAATCTTACGCCAATATAAAATCGAAAAATTACCTGTTGTCAACAAACAAGGAAAATTAATTGGCTTAATAACCTACAGAGATATTTTACAAGTGAGCGCATTCCCAAATGCTGCTAAGGATACTATTGGTCGTTTATTAGTAGGTGCCGCATTAGGTATCACTAAAGACGTTTTAGATCGTGCAGCTGCATTACAAAGTGTAGGTGTTGATATTGTTTCATTAGATAGCGCACACGGTCATAGCAAAGGCGTGATTGAAGCATTAAAATTGATCAAAAAGAATTTTAAAAACTTACCAGTCATTGCAGGCAATGTGGCTACAGGAAAAGGCGCATTGGCATTGGCAGCAGCGGGTGCAGATGCAGTGAAAGTAGGGATTGGACCAGGTTCAATTTGTACAACAAGAATCGTAGCAGGTGCAGGTGTACCTCAATTAACAGCCATCATGGAAGCTGCCAAAGCTTTGAAAGGAAAAAATATCCCCATCATTGCAGACGGTGGTATTCGTTATACAGGCGATATGGTAAAAGCTTTAGCAGCGGGTGCCAATTGCGTGATGATGGGTAGTATTTTTGCAGGAACAGAAGAAAGCCCTGGCGAAACCATTATCTACGAAGGAAGAAAGTTCAAAGGATACCGTGGCATGGGCAGTATTGGTGCCATGTCTCAAGGAAGTGGTGATCGTTATTTCCAAGAAGGTGCAGATGCTAAGAAATTTGTACCAGAAGGGATTGAAGGTCGTGTTGCTTACAAGGGCACATTAGGTGAAATCATTTATCAATTTGTGGGCGGACTAAAAGCAGGTATGGGTTATTGCGGGGCAAAGACGGTGAAAGATTTACAAAATGCCACTTTTGTTCAAATCACCAATGCAGGCATGAGAGAGAGCCATGCGCACGATATTGATATCACAAAAGAATCTCCAAACTATAGCAGAAAATAAGGCTACACTCATAAATTGACACAATGCGTAAACTTGGTTTACAAATCCTTTGTTTGTTTTTGCTCGGATGCTTTAACTCGAGTAATCTAACCGCACAGGATAGTACCAATGCTGCATTACAAATTAGCATACTCACTTGTGCACCAGGCGAAGACGTGTACACCGCTTGGGGACATACTGCCATTAGATTAGTCGACTCGGCCAAACAAACTGATGTGGTCTATAATTTTGGCACATTCGATTTCAATACACCTAATTTTTTAGCCAAATTTGTCAAAGGAGATTTACAGTATTTTTTATCTGCCGATTATTTTCAAAACTTTTTATTGGAATACCAATACGAAGGTAGAAGCATCAAAGAGCAAGTACTTGTTTTAACGGATGCAGAAAAATTAAAATGGCAAATTGCTTTACAGAAAAATTTAGAAGGCAATAATCGCTATTATTTATACAATTTCATTACAGACAATTGTACTACCCGTGTGAAAGATGGATTGTACCAATTTACTAGCAGTACAGTCCCTGCATCTAATATCAAAAGCTTTAGAACACATGTGGTTGAAGCGCCTTATCAACAAGGGATACCTTGGATTGGACTAGGTATTGACCTGCTATTAGGAGCCGTATCGGATGAAGCACCAAGCCCCTATCAGGCAGGCTTTTTACCAAATTTACTATACGATCAAATTGCAGCTCAACCAAATAAGATTGCTGCTGTTCAGGAGTATCCTTTTATTAGCAGTAGTCCAATAACACCCACTCCACCCGTCTATTACATCATTGGATTGATAGTACTATATTTATTTGTATCTAAATGGAATGCAAGATGGTCGGTGCTCACTGCAAAATTTTTAGACATTATTTTATTATTCATTTTGGGCTTAGGTGGCTTGCTCTTGGTCTACATGAGTTTGTTTTCTTTACACACCGCATGCCATGAAAATTTCAATATTTTTTGGTTGCACCCATTTTACTGGATGGCACTGGTTTGTTATTTTGTACAACCAATTTGGGCAGGCTATTTAGGACGTATCTTTTTCGCTTGCACTGTAGGACTCATGTTGATCAGTTATTGGTTACCTCAATCCTTCTCTAGCTCAGTCTACCTTTTAATGCTACTTGCCTTATTCTTAAATTATCGTTTGATAAAAAAAGGAAATAATGCAAAATACAACTAGCCTCATTACGCATCAATATGACTATGGAGTAGACCAACTCTCTTATTTTGATGTGGGCAATGGCCAAAAGACCATTCTGCTGATTCATGGCTTTAGCGAAGATCATTGTATTTGGAAAAATCAAATCGAATTCCTTGCAACTAAATACAGAGTAATTGCACCTAATCTGCCAGGTGTACAATGCAAGCCACTGGCTTTACACCATAGTCAAGCACCTTCTATTCGGATGTATGTAGAAGTATTACACGAATTAATGCATCATTTAAATATTGAAGCCTATTATATCGTTGGACATAGTATGGGTGGCTATATAGGCTTGTCATTTGCAAATGATTATATCAATCATGTTCAGGGCTTGCTACTGCTTCACTCTACCAGTTACGAGGACAATGATGCAAAAAAAGCAAGCAGGATGAAAGTGGCGGAGTTTATAGAAGAATGGGGCGTTTCAAAATACCTAGAGACAGCCACACCTAATTTATTTGGCAATGCATTTAAAAATGCAAACCCTGCCGAAATACAAAACACCATTGAAAGCGGATCGGATATAAGTAAGGAGGCCATGATACAATTTGTATTTGCCATGCGCAACCGAAAAGCATTCACACAGTTACTTCAACAAAACACGATACCAGTCTGGATGCTTGCAGGCGACGAGGACCTTGCAGTTCCTATTCAAGATAGCTTAGAACAAATTAAATTATTACCTTCAACAAATAGCTTAGTACTCCAAGGAGTAGGTCATATGGGCATGCTTGAAGCACCAGATCAAGTGAACCAATTCATTCAACAATTCATCAAAAACGCATAGTTTATAAGACTAGCCAAAATAAAACAATCCTATGTCAAAAATTATTTTAATTACAGGAGCAAGTGCAGGATTCGGAAAAGCGATCGCAACAAAATTCGCCGCAGGTGGATGGAATTTAATTTTAACAGCAAGGAGAAAAGAAAAATTAGACGAATTGGCAACAACACTTGAAACCACTTATGGCATCAAGACATTGTGCTTGTCTTTTGACATACAAGATAAAAAAGCAGTTTTCGAACATCTGCAAAACTTACCTACCGAATGGCAGGCGATCCATATCTTAGTGAACAACGCAGGGCTTGCATTGGGTAGAGATTCATTTGAGCAAGCCAATCTAGAAGACTGGGAGACCATGATTAACACCAATGTAAAAGGCTTATTATATGCTACTAAGGCTGTCTTGCCTAACCTCATCAAAGAAAAAGGCCATATCATTAATATTGGCAGTACTGCAGCCAAAGAAGTGTATAAGGATGGGAATATTTATTGCGCTACCAAACATGCAGTAGACGCAATTAGTAAAGCGCAGAGAATTGATTTATTACCTTATCAAGTTAAAGTAACTGCTATCCACCCAGGCGCAGTTGAAACAGATTTTTCTTTGGTACGTTTTAAGGGAGATGCAGAAAAAGCAAAAGCAGTATATGCTGGGTATACGCCGCTTAGACCAGAAGACATTGCAGATACCATTTGGTTTGTGGCCAACACACCTGCGCATGTATGTATTAACGATTTAGTATTGACCTGTCTTGCGCAAGGCAATTCTACTTTAATTCATAAAGCCTAACCGAAATCAATTTCGGTATTGTCGCCAATATTCAAGGTACGACTCATGCCTTTTACAGCGGCATCGCTACCTATCAATGAATTGTCCAACACCACTTCATCTAGTGTGGTGAATGAACCTATGATACTATCTTTTACAATGGAACTTTTAATTGTTGTATTGTTGCCAATAGTCACATGTGGGCCGATGATAGAGTTTTCAATAATACATCCATCTGCAATACTTACAGGCGCGATAATAATACTATTGGTGTATAATTCTGGATTGATGGCATACCCTCCCGACTTTTTAAGCAACATGGCATTGGTCTCTAATAAATTTTCTTTTTTGCCGCAATCAAACCAGTTCTTTACTTTAAAAGCCTTAAACTCAACACCCTTCTTAATCATACAATCCAATGCATCTGTTAAATTGTATTCGCCATTGGATTTGATATTATCATTCACCAATTGCTGAAAACATTCAAATAAAATATTGGACTCTTTAATTTTATACAAGCCTACCAGCGCATGGTTACTTTTTGGAATAGAAGGCTTCTCTACCACATGTTCAATGACCCCTTCTTCATTCATTTCAGCTACACCAAATTGTCTAGGATCATCCACTTTTTGAATACCCAACATACTACATGGACTTTCTAGCACTTCTTTGATATCATATTCACAAATGGTGTCCCCTAATGCAATAAACACTTCGTCACCCCCCACAATATTCTGCGCCAACTGAATGGCATGTGCTGTACCCTGACGGTCGTTCTGATACACAAAATGGGTGGTAAGATTAGGATAAGTCTGCTCTACATAATCTTGGATCTTCTCCCCTAAATAGCCCACCACGAATATGAATTCATTAATCCCTTCTGCCTTTAACTGATCTACTATAAAGCTTAAAATGGTCTTGCCCGCTATAGGAATCAAAGCCTTAGGCTGTGTGTAAGTATGTGGTCTTAATTTAGCTCCTGCTCCTGCAACCGGTATAATCGCCTTCATTCAGTTATTTTTTTTGGGGAGGATAAAAATAGCAAATAACTGTTAGTTAGAGCCATAATATCGCCCCAAATATAGGAATAAACCAAAAGAGTCGCCAAATGTGGATATTCCTGCGTATAACTGTTGAAAGAAAGCTTTGGAGAGGCCTGATAATGAATTAATTTTGCCCCATCATTTACAAAATACACTTATGAAAAGAGATACCCTTGTTTTCGACATTATCAATCAAGAATTAGCACGCCAAAGACGTGGTATAGAATTAATTGCATCTGAAAACTTTACCAGTTTACAAGTCATGCAAGCAATGGGTGGTGTGATGACCAACAAATATGCCGAAGGGTATCCTGGAAGAAGGTATTATGGCGGATGTGAGATTGTAGATAAAACAGAACAATTGGCCATTGACAGATTAAAAGAAGTCTTTGGTTTAGAATATGCCAATGTACAACCACATAGTGGTGCACAAGCGAATGCGGCAGTAATGTTAGCTATTTTACAACCAGGTGATGCCATCCTTGGTTTAGATTTAAGCATGGGTGGTCACTTAACCCACGGAAGTGCAGTGAATTTTTCTGGTAAAACGTACAAGCCGCATTTTTATGGCGTAGTAAAAGAAACAGGATTGATAGACTATGACATGTTAGAAAGTCAAGCAAGAACACATAAGCCTAAATTAATCATTTGTGGCGCAAGTGCTTATAGTAGAGATATTGATTATGCACGTATTCGCAAGGTTGCAGATGAAGTGGGTGCATTTGTATTAGCGGATATCGCACACCCAGCAGGCTTAATTGCGAAAGGCTTATTGAGCTCTCCATTTAACCATTGTCATTTTGTAACTTCTACGACACATAAAACTTTGCGTGGACCAAGAGGCGGTGTGATCATGATGGCAAAAGATGGCGAGAATACTTTAGGTTTGAAAGATGTAAAAGGAAATTTAAGATTGTGGTCCAATGTGATTGATATGGCTGTATTCCCTGGTACACAAGGCGGACCATTAGAACATGTGATTGCCGCTAAAGCAATTGCTTTTGGCGAAATTCTTTCTGACGAGTTTACTGTATATGCTAAACAAGTTCAAAAGAATGCACAAACCATGGCTGCCGCATTTGTGGCAAAAGGCTATGAAATTATCAGTGGTGGCACTGACAACCATTTAATGTTGATTGATCTTAGAAATAAAAATATCAGTGGTAAAAAAGCAGAACAAGTATTAGGTATGGCAGATATCACTGCCAATAAAAACATGGTACCTTACGATGACAAATCTGCTTTTGTAACATCAGGTATCCGTTTCGGTGTTGCTGCAATCACCACAAGAGGTATGAACGAAGGACATATCCCATTTGTTGTTGACGCCATTGATACTGCTTTGATGAATGCAGACAATGAAACAGTATTAGCAAATACAAAGAAGGAAGTGAATAAATTCATGGAGCAATTTGTATTGTACCCAGAATTAGGATAATTAAGTACCTTTAGTAGATGATACAAAGAATACAATCTATATACTTATTATTGGCAAGCGCAGCAGCCTTCTCGATATTGCGCTTGCCATTTTACTATACTCCAGAACCGAATGCATTAGAAATTAACGGCGCTGCTCAATACAGCACTTTAATCAGTTTGGCATTTAGTGCTTGCTTGTCTTTTATCAGTATCTTTTTATATGGCAACCGCATGTTGCAATTAAAAGTAACCTTAGCCAATTTTTTACTTTCTGGCTTGATTGGCTATTTTATTTATACCATTGTCATCGCGCATCCTGGAGGCGGATTTACACTTGCATCAGCCGCTTTATTTTTAATTCCAGTATTGCAACTAATTGCTTGTTATAAAATCTACCAAGACGAAAAATTAGTGAAGAGCGCAGATAGATTGAGATAGGGGCAATGAACTAGTTTCAATCAGATTGATTTGTTTCAGAATGACTAAGGTAGACCTATTGTTATTCACCCTTAGCTTTATAATCCAACGGCAGTAGTTTATCTAATTTTTCATATGCCCAATATCCTTCTAAGAAAAAAGCGATAGCTGGTTCCATATGACCATTCGGAAATATCTCTACTGCAGTTGTTCCAACCAATTGCACAATACTTGTTTGAGGCCCAGGATTTGGTTGATTAAAAAGATATTGCCTCTTTAAATAGGCAATATCTTCTAGTTCCTTATTATACAACACATACAAGTATTTAGTGAACTGAATTATTTTTTGGGCTGTCAAAGAATCCGTTATAATACTTTCTGAAAAATCAGCTTCTGCCAATTCTTTTGGATCCACTACGTTGGTATACTTGCCCTTTCTATTCCCTTCTACTTTATCTAATCTTCTTACCACAAAACCAGACTTAGCCAAGTTTCCTGCATACACCGCACGAATAAAATGCATCACAGAACCATTATATGCATCTGTTCTATTTTTGAGCCATTTTGCAGTCTGTGATTTTCTCCCTTTTGCTTTGATACGATCTTCAAATAAGCTACTTCCCTTGAAACTGATAATTCTAGTTCTATAATTCTGTTCAAATTCATCCAACCAATAAGTAATATTGTATCCAAGCTCTTTATTATAAATTAAGAGCGGTTTCTTTGCCATTACTCTCAGTACAAGAAGTTCTGGATCATAATAAAAGGAAAGCACTTCTGGATTTTTCAGTACACATTGTTTTGAAATGTCAGAATAACCTAAGAAATTTTCTATAAAATCTGCCCCATACTTTTGCCAGCCATTTTTTTCTGCGGCATGAACCACCACCGTTTCTAATTCATTTATAACTGGCTTTAAATAAATAACTACTTCGCCAGTCCTTGTCGTTAAATTATAAGTAGCAGTTTCATATCCTACTGCAGCGATCGTTAAATTAGGATTGCCTAAATTCGCTTGAATGAACTTACTTAAACTAAACTGTCCAGCAGCATCACATACTGTCCCAATTCCACTGGCATTGATAAATACAGAAGCACCAGCAACTGGCTCCTTCGTGAATGCATCCAGCACCCAACCTTTGTCAACCTTTTCTTGCGCATTCAATGAAGCCGCAAAAAAGAAGTTGCAAAAAAGGATTATGAATAGACGATACTTGTTTATTGCTATTTTGATGTTCAACATAAAGATTCAGCTTATAAATTTGTTTTGTTAAACGGAAGCAACTATAAATAAAATACGAATTGATTTTAGTCTGGTTGAATAACCCCCGCATAAAAATGCAGGGGTTTACGTAAAAAAATCAACACAAATAAGTTATTTACTTTAAGGCACTAAAAAAGTGATTGATAACCTTTTTAAATAATTTCCATTTTTTCCGTCTCGCTCAGCTGGTATCCAATTTGGAGAATTTTTAAGCACCCTTATGGCTTCTTCTGCTGTTCCATACCCGGGATCATTTTTTGCTTCTATATTGGATATAACGCCATCTTCCTCCACTAAAAAACTTAATTGAACTGTATATTTCCCCGAAGGGCCACCACGTTCTGAAGCTAAATTATGGTTTAAATTTCTTTCAAGGTATTTTACCCAAGCCTCCTCTCCTCCTGGAAATACTGGTGGCTTTATTCTAGTCACCTTTTTCTGGTTGCTTACATAAGGGATGCCATATGATATTTTGTGATCATTTACATTTTGAGCCTCTAGCTTGTCAGTAACTTTAGTACCAGATTTTGTTGTTATAAAAACCACACCATCTTCGCCCTCTTTACCATACAAGCCAATAGCTGATTTATTTTTCAAAATTTCAATTCTTTCTATGTCATTTGGATTGATATTTTGAACAGGATTACTTTCATTTTTTTTAATCGGTACTCCATTAATGACATATAATGGATTTTTTCCATTGTTGTTTACAATTGCGCCCTTCGTGCCCACTACTGAGACAAGATCGACAGGAGCTAGAGACGCTTCAATAGATGGAGGAGGTGTTGCTGGAATAGTTGATGCCTGTTGGGATCCAGCAAATTTAGTTTGGATTAGAATCACTCCATTTTTGCCGGAAAAGCCAAATTCAGCTGCATTTTCACCTTTAAGCATATTTATAACTTTAATGTCACTTGGCTTTAAATCTTTCATTTTTTCCCAATGCATAAGTTGACCATCTATAATAATCATCTCCTGTTTCAAATCGGATTTAATCGCACCTGTATCAACAATACTAGTATCTATGATACTTTTAAATTTCAGTTTTTCAGTAGGTTTAGCTGTATCAGTTATCACTGGAAATACAGCTGCTTTTAACGCTTCTACTTTATTTGCAATTCGCTCTTTTGCATTTACTTTAATAGACACTAATCCAACCGCAATTACCAATATTGGCAAAACCATCACCCTTCTTAAATATGAATATTTAATACTCTTTGATGTTGTTAACATAAGGATGCGTCTTTTAATAGAAGAATAAAAAAATTGATGTGTTGGATTTAAAAAATGATTCCCATAATGTGCTTGTAGTAACATTTTTGCAAAAATTTCTACATTAGCATTACCAACCGCTTCCTCATCTGCGATGAATTCATGAATGGTCAAGAGTTCTTTCTGTATGATCCAGTTAAATGGATTCACCCAAAAAAATGAAGCTACAATTTGACAATAAATTCGATCCCATGTATGTTTTTGTTTTATATGGGTTATTTCGTGCTTAAGAATTTGCTGCCCACCTTCGTCTTGCAATGAAATTGAATCTTTCCAGAACAGATTATTAAAAAATGAAAAAGGTGCATTTTCTTCTTTAGTATGTACAAAATCAAAACCATCCATTGGTGTTACAATTGATTTTCTTTTAAGGTTTTGTAATTCAACTATTTGTTTCAACAACATGATTAAAAATGTGATTGAAATTAGGATGGAGCCAGTCAACACAAAGTCCATCCAGCTAAAGTTAAAAGAAGTAACAGATTTCGAAACAGGCAAAACATATTGTATTACCTCATAAGAGCCATACAGTATAGGCTCTTCAATCAAAAACCAATCAAAATTCAACAAAGGAACAATCAAACTAATTGCAGATGCAGACAACAAATAAAATCGATTGTAATAATGAAATTTGTTGTTTCTTAAAGCCACCCAATAGTAGCCTACAAATAATCCTGATATTAAAATAGTTTGAAATAAATAAAGTAATATTGATTGACTAGTCATGGCTCTTATTTTTTAGTTGTTGTAAAAGCAATTCCAAATCCTCAATGGACATTTGTTTTTTATCTACTAAAAAGGATACAACATTGGCATAAGAACCCTCAAAATAACTTTCTGTCAATCCTTCGATTCTTTTACCTGAATAAGCAGCTTTACTCACTAAAGGATGGTAAAAATTATTACGGTTGGGGTTTTGGATCCCAACAAACTCCTTTTCCACTAAAATTTTTAATAGGGTTGCCACAGTATTATGATGTGGCTTAGGCGCTTCCAAGGCTTCCAAAACATCTTTGATATAGCCCCCTTGATCCAATGACCATAAGGCTTGCATGATTTGTTCTTCGGCTTGAGTGAGCTTCTTCATATTAGAGTATTTGCTTTTATAACTAAATTCTTAGTCAATATTATAACTAAATATTTAGTTAAACAAATAAATAGGAAGAAATCTTCGGTTAAGCAGCTTCTATCTCTCTTTCAATTGCTTTTTGCACTAGTTGATTTAAGCTGATGCCTTTTGTAGTGGCAAGCATAGCAGCCTTTTGGTGTATTTCAGGCTTAACACGAACATTAAAGGATCCTTTAAAGCTTTTCATAAGAGGCTTATTTGTTTGTTTGCATATTTCAATGTAGTCTTCAACTGCCTCTATGAACATTTTCTTTAATTCCTTAACCGAAGCACCTTCAAACATAATGAGATCATCAATTCCCTCTATTTTACCAAATAATGTATTGTCCTCATCACTAAAGACAACTGAAGCATAAAATCCTTTATATTTCAATGTATTATTCATATAATTTGCTTTAAAGTGAGTTCAACTTTTATTTGCTTTAAGTAGATCTTTTTTATGATTTTACTGGGATGAGGTTTATGAATTAGAATATGTTTATTAAAGTTTACATGAACAAAAGCGACTCTCGATCCTGAAGTTTTGCTTTTATTTTCAACTTCAAAGCCCATACTTTCTAATAATGACTTTAACTCATCAAAAGTGAAATCATTTGGAAATGCTAAAAATCTTTCTAGTAGTTTGTTTTTCTTTGTCATACAAATTTATGCAACTATTTTTCAGTTACATAAATTTAATGCATAAAAATTGGAACTAGCTAATTATTGAGCTACAAATTATTGATAATGAATAAGTTAAATAGAATTTAGCCTAAGTACTTCCCCGTCTGTGATGCTTTAGACTTAGATAAACCAGAGGGCAATCCTGCATAAACCACTGTGCCTCCATTGACACCGGCTTCTGGACCCATATCAATGACCCAGTCTGCTGACTTTATAATATCTGTATTGTGCTCCACTACAATCAAAGAATGTCCTTGATCGATCAACGCATTGAAAGCCTTTAATAATTTATGGATATCATGAAAATGTAAGCCTGTGGTGGGTTCATCAAAGATGAATAACATTTTACTACTTGCTTTTCCCTTGCCTAAGAAACTAGCCAACTTGACTCTCTGTGCTTCTCCACCACTTAAGGTGCTACTACTTTGTCCCAGTTTTACATAACCCAATCCAACTTCTTGTAATGGACTAATGGCCAAGACGATATTTTTTTCTTCGCTAAAAAATTCAATAGCTTCATCCACGCTCATCTCCAACACATCGTGAATGTTTTTTCCTTTGTACTGTACTTCTAATACGGCTTCTTTAAATCTTTTTCCACCACAGTCCTCGCAAACCAAATGCACGTCCGCTAAGAACTGCATCTCTACCAATTGTTCTCCTTCCCCTTTACAGGTATCGCATCTTCCTCCATCCACATTGAATGAGAAATGCTTAGGCAAGAAACCTCTAATTTTTGACAAAGCTTGTTTTGAATAGACATCTCTGATGGCATCGTAGGCTTTGATATAAGTTACAGGATTGCTTCTCGATGATTTTCCAATTGGATTTTGATCCACCATTTCTATTTGATCGAATAAATGTAAGTCCCCTTTAATCTCGCTAAATCCGCCTTTCATTTCTGTTGGCAATA
>JACCDX011217009.1_pt1 | contig 25979 bp, 44 predicted proteins | sample 7449681 | NCBI WGS metagenome assembly JACCDX01 (sample SAMN15323450, study PRJNA562643) | freshwater metagenome | isolation source: river surface water | place: USA:Blue River Watershed | collected 2017-08-18
AGTCCCATCGGAGTCGCTCTTTGTATGTTATCTGAACATAAGTACAAAGATCGTGTAATTGAAATTGCATGTTCCAGCGGTATGGTTGAGGAGTTCAGCCAACAGATCATGCGTCTAGGCGAGAACTTAGATTACACAGCCATCAGCACTTGCGTGGATGGCACACGGTCCGTTGGAGTAGTGGTTATCTCGTCTCCCTTTCACGGAGAAGAACATGGGTTCGAATCCCATACGGACTGCTATAATAGATACATGCTCCCTTAGCTCAGTTGGCCAGAGCAATCGCCTTGTAAGCGATAGGTCGTCAGTTCGAATCTGACAGGGAGCTCAAAGGAAAGGTGCTTATAGCATGCAAAAAATTCTTCATCCAGTTGGAGACTTTGACAAGGACATTTGGTATAAGAGTCCAGATCCAGACTTTATAGATATAAGCTTTAAGTCTAGGGCATCAGAAAGATGGATGGCATACAATGTTGTGCTGGATAGCAAATGGAAAGACTCAGTTATAAAGCCACTAAACTGGTATGCAGCAAACATCATTGCTCCACCAAGATTGGTATCTATAGTTGATAATACAATTACTCTTCGTCAGTACACCCATGCAGATATTTATTTGCTTCAAAAGCGGTACCCAGATCCAGAGGAGTTCTACCATGTTGATAGACCGTGGATTCGTCAGTATTACCTGAGTAATGAGCCACATGAAGTCCCAGACTACTGCTTCCCTGGAGTATTTAAGTTTTATACTCCATGGTTTGTAGACGATAGCTTTGAAGTTGAGTATAAAAATCCGTCAGATGGATCAGCTTTTCATATTTATGAGAAGAAAGATTTTTGGTATCAGCCACATAGAGAGCATAGGTATGTATCTCCACACATGATTCCATTTAGCTTTAAGATGGTTGGAGACCACATGGAAGACAAAGATTTTGGTGTGGTTAAGATGCCTGAGCCTATGTATGATATGGTGTTTGAAGCTAGTGATATAATTATAGAAAGAATTAAGGATTTTTTTGAACACAATTAAGTTTTACCCATTTAATGATGAGACACCAGACTTTGCCCCAGAGCCAAAGCCAGCTGCTAGATTTGTGCCAGAGTGGTACAAGGCTCAGCCAGGCAGCGTAAATGATGAGGCAATGCTTCCTCACGGATTTGCAACATCCACAATTAAGCGTTGCATGCCAATCTTTGATGCCATGACTGCAGGGTATATCCTTGGTGCACCATGTGATATTTATCTTGATGCCACAGATCCAAATCAGCTTAGCTGGTCTATTCCGATTCAGCTAAAGCATATGCAGCAAGACCTATTCTCTTTTCACTCAGCTGAGCAATACTCAAACTATCCAATTGATCCAACCATGTATCACAAGCAGCTACTAAGGATTATGCCAACTTGGGCAGTAAAGACACCTGAGGGCTATAGCACACTGTATATGAACCCATTCCACACGGATAACTCACCTCTTTGGGCGTTTAGCGGTATTGTAGATACTGATGCCTTTATCACTGATGGACACCTATCTTTCCTAGTTAAGAAAGACTTTAAGGGTGTAATCAAGCAGGGAACCCCTATTGCACAGGTAATTCCATTTAAGCGAGAGGGATGGGAGATGGAGCTGGCAAGTCCAGAAGAATCTAAGCATGAATTCACTAAGCAGCGTCATAAGCTTCGTAGCACATTCTTGAATGGCTATAAGAATAAGTTTAGGTCTAAGAAGGACTATAAATAATGGAAGAATTTCTCAAGATTAACTTTGTTCCAACTAGAGCAAACGCTGATGGCCTACTAGTGCCACCAGTTCCAGCCATTAGAAATGTTCCAGAGTGGTATAAGGGTCTAGCAAAGCATAATAAGTCTAATAGTGAGAAGACACTGCACCCAGAAAATCATATTGGTACTGATGGTGCAGTAGTAGCAACTAAGCAATGCCCACCATTCCTAGATGCCATGACAGCTGGGTATCACTTTGTGCTTGAAGATGATCTTCATGTAGACATTGACGATGATGGAAAGCCAATCTTGTGGTGGAATGGTGACTTAATGATTCTTGATCAAAGGCCAACAAACGAGTTGCCAGTTCCAAACAACTGCCATCCAATACACTACGGATTTAAGATGAACTGGTATTATGAAACTCCACCAGGATACTCAGTACTAATTACGCACCCAATGAATAGATATGATCTTCCATTTATTGTGCAGTCTGGAATAGTTGAATCAGACATTTGGGGATTGCCAGTATTCATAGCGTTTTATTTAAACAGAAACTTTCGTGGTGTCATTCCAAAGGGAACCCCAATCTTCCAGATGATTCCCTTTAAGAGAGATAACTGGGAGATGTCTGTAACTGATACTACTGAAGAAATTGAAAAGCATGATTTTGCTGCTGAAAAACGCAGAACAAAAATTCATGGATACTATAAGTGGTTCGCATGGAGAAAGAAAATCTTTAGGGTTGGTGGATCAAGTGAGTGATATAGTACATGCACATGTATATTCCTATAAGAATAAAAATCTTGGTAGTGTTGTCCAGGCACTAATTGATAATACTCACAACTCATTGAGAATTACAGTTACTGAACAACACCCAGTTATGCATAAAGAAAAGTTTGAGTCAATGGGAAACGTTGGCTATGAGCACGTATTCTGGGACTACCAGGTAGCTCCAACCCAATATAAGCACGATGTAATTTGGGGCAGAGGAGAAACCTATCAGCTATTCATTACTGATGATACTGTCGTGTCAAAAGACTGGGATGTAGATGCAATTGCTTTGGTAGAAGAAAGAGATGTCATAATCTCTGGACGTGGTAAGGCTATTCTAGAAAAGCATGATAAGTATTTTATTAAAAATAATCCACACTACTCTGGACTATTTGAAGAGTCTCAGTATATTGACAGGAATTTTATTTTTGGCAAGAGAAGTACCTTTAAGTCTGTAGATTATCCAACTAACGTAAAGTATCTTGGGGAAGAGGAAATATATTCTATTAACCTGTTTTGTGCAGGAGTTGATGTCTGGTCAGCACCAACAGACTTCTACGAAGATCTTGGCTCTAGGACATTAGAAAATCTATACGTTCCATTTTCATTAGAGCATAACTATAATGAGTTCATTGATATAATTTATCAAAGGAAGCCAATCGCTGGTGTTAGGTCAGTTAGCGAATTTATTGAATATCACGGTATTCAGAACATAGGCCTAAAGCCGTTATTTTATCCAAATAATGATGTCCCATACGACTATAGCAAAATGAAGATGCAGGATGTTGGTGGAGAAAGATTTATTGATAATCTAAAGGCGATATACTAATATAGGAGGAATCATGTCACACAGAATTCACATCATTGATGATTTTATTACACCTGAGGAAGCTCAGATTTTAATTGATGAGCAACTAAGGCCATCAGAGATTAACCCATACCCAGAGTACTACAAGCAGCGTTTTGGCGGAACTGCATTCCCATATAACAAGAGAGTAATGGATATTCTTATCAAGTATGGGCACAAGTCAAACGAGGTTCACCAAGAGCAGAATGGTTTTGTGAACCCAATTTATGTATTCAAGGGGTTTGGATCACACTGGCAGGCAGGCAGCGTTGGTGGCTTGCACATTGATGCCCAGGACCCAGAGCCATTTATTGAGTGGAGCACAATTATCTATCTAAATGATCCATCTGAATATGAGGGTGGGGTAATCTATTTCCCAAATCAAGACTTTGAATACAAGCCACGCAAGTATTCTGCAGTCTTTTTCCCAAGTGCTGGATCAGAGTATATCCACGGTATTACAACAATTACTAGTGGTCACAGACACACTGCCCTATATATGCACACAAGTCTTCCAGAGCATGCAGATCCTGACTTCCACACACAGGAAGAAAGACTTTTCTGGAAAGCAAGTCAGCACCCTAATACCAAGAAGTAGGGCAAATGGCTTTTAATGGCGATGGTCCAAATGAAGATGCCTTGGCATTTAAAAACAGGACTGGTGTAGATAGAGATGAGCACCTTGCACACATGCAAGAGCTTATTGATATCTCAAATAGTATTGGCTTTGGCCCATCTCAATCTAAGGATGGCATTAGGCCATCAGTAATAGCACCATTTAACTTGTTTCAGATGATACGCAGTGTAAAAAGATTTGGAATGGACATTAAAGATGTTTATAAATCCAATAACTATGGCATGAGATCTGATGACTTTATTAGGCATGCTGATGGTGATAAGTCTCACATGCTGTTCTCTGGCTGTTCAGTCACCTTTGGAGATGGGGTTTTGCTAGAGCATTTGTGGGCATACAAGCTATATGAAAAGCTATCTGAATCAGAAAGGCTATCTGGATACTACAACCTAGCAAGAAACGGTGCAACTGTAACCGAAATACTTTCTCAGGTATTAAAATATATAGAGCTATTTGGAGTTCCAGGTAGGATTATTATCAACCTACCAGAAAACACAAGGGATGCAGAGAATGGCCTGTTTGCTACACAAGGCTTAGCTAATCAAGAGATATTATCGCTTTATGACTCATTAGAGAAAATCTGTGATGAGCATGGCTCTAGCTTAATCATATTCTCCTGGGATGAAACTAGGGCATCAAGACTAGACTATGTTCTTGCAAGCAAAAAATATTTTTATACATTTAAAAAGAGGGATAGGGCACTGCACATATTTGATTTTTGTGACAGCAATAAAGATGATAAGTATTCAGAGTTTTTTCTATATGCTATGGATATGGTTCACCCAGGAATACCAGAGCAGGACTTTTATTTTAACTTTGCATTAGATATAATTAGGAGGGGAAATGATAAGAAAAATTAAGTTTCTTATTTGGAGAATAAAGCATCGTAAAGATCTAAAGCAAAGAAAGTATATATACTAATGAGAATTTTTGGTTTCAATGAGACATCTCACGATGCAGCTTTGGCAGTTATTGAAGACGGTGAGATTTTATTTGCTAGCCATGCAGAAAGGTATAGCAAGATAAAGAATGATTGGTATACCAATGAGGGCTTATGGAATAGTGCACTAGCGCATGGTAAGCCAGATGCTATTGCATACTATGAGAAGCCAAGACTAAAGCAGCTAAGACTTTTATTAGGTGGTGGCTCAGCTGACTGGAAGCCACAACATCGCTATGATAGGTCATATCAACATCACTATAGTCATGCTGCAGCTGGATACTATACCTCATCCTTTAGTGATGCTGTGATAGTTGTGCTTGATGCCATTGGAGAGTTTGCCACATCAAGTATTTGGATTGGCGATGGCGATCAAATAAAGCCATACAAGAGCTGGAAGTATCCATTTAGCTATGGGCTATTTTATTCTGCATTTACTCAGCTAATTGGCCTAAAGCCAAACGAAGAAGAGTACATAATGATGGGCATGGCTGCCTATGGCAATCCAGAAATATATTTTGATAAGGTGTCTGAATACTTCCCAGCGGTATATGAGCAAAAGTATAGCTTCCACAAGGGCATCTATGACTGGGGACAAGAGATTACAGAAGATGACAAGTTTCATATTGCTGCTGCTGTCCAGAAGGTGTATGAGGACAGGCTGTGGGACTTCATGTATATTGCACGTCAAGAATTAACAAGCCGTAACCTAGTATTTATGGGTGGATGTGCTTTGAACAGTAAAGCAAATACCATGCTATGGGACATCTTCCCAAACGTATGGATTATGCCAAATCCAGGAGACGCAGGGAGCTCACTAGGGGCAGCTGCAGCTTTATATGGCAAGCACCTGAAGTGGCGTGGACCATACCTTGGAGAAGACCTTGGTGGAGAATACCCAGTAGGTGCAATCTTTAATGAAATTATGAATAATAAGATTGCTGCTGTTGCAACTGGCAGGGCAGAATTTGGACCAAGGGCATTAGGAAACAGAAGTATCCTTGCTGATCCAAGAGACCCAGATATCAAGGATAGAGTAAATAAAATTAAGAAGCGTGAGCTATTCAGACCATTTGCACCTGTCATTATGGCAGAGCATGCATCAGAATGGTTTGACATGCACTATGAGTCACCATACATGCAGTATACTCCAAAATGCTTAAAGCCTGACCTAATCCCATCAGTTGTTCATGCTGACGGAACATCTAGGGTTCAGACAGTAACTAAAGATCAGCATCCAGGATTATACGAATTGCTAAAGAGATTTTATGATGAGACTGGGGTGCCAATCCTTTTAAACACAAGTTTAAACATTAAGGGGCAGCCACTACTTAATGATGAACGTGATATAATTGAGTGGGAAAAAACATACGCTACAAGAATAGTGAGGTAAGTATGAGTTTGAACTTTGAGGTGCTAGACCTTGGTCTGGTATATTACAGAAACATGATTCCAGAGCCAGACCATATTGTTGAGCTTGTAAAGAAGCTAAACAGCAGGTTTGAGTCAGGAGAGCATGGAGATAGCTTTACTATGGTCAGAGGCTGGGATGCCTGGAAAGATGACCATATGGAAAAGCCATTTAACTATAAGTTCTATATTTACCGCCATAAGGATATCTGGGAGAACGACTTTTATAGGGAAGATCTACTTCAGATTGCAGATGCACTATATGGTTCTTTGGATAAGGCTTTTGAACACTACTGCTCCCTCTATCCATGGGCAGCTAGATCTGTTAAGTCAGAAGAGCCACAAGACGGAATTCTAAGGTATGAAAAGGACGGTGGGCATCTGCCTGCACATCAAGACCTTGGGATTAGCAGTAGGTTGATTTCAACAGTATCATATCTTAACGACGACTACGTTGGTGGAGAGATTGATTTTAAGCATTCTCATGTAACAATAAAGCCAGAGGCAGGAAGCATTGTATTCTTCCCATCCAACTTCTTGTTTATTCATGAGGTAATGCCTATTGTTGATGGAACAAGGTATGCTATGCCACACTGGTATCACCACCTAAAGACACCAAGAATGTCTGACGGAACAGAATAAGGAGTATATAAATGAGTAAATATCAATATCCAATTGATGGAATTCCAGGTAAGGCCTGGAAGGTAAAGAGTAAAATGGGTTGGAGAATCCACCCAGTAAAGAATGAAAAGAAGCACCACAATGGAACTGACATTGTTCCTGGTAACGTAAAGGGACCAGTATACATTGAGGCAGCTTTCCCAGGTAAGGTCATGTATGCAGGACCATCAAAGGCTAAGAAGTCCAATGGTGAACCAGATGGCTTTGGCTACTACGTAAAGATCGCTTCTCTAATTGATGGTGAATGGTACAGCCACCTGTATGCACACCTTGAGAAGGGTTCTCTGCAGGTTAAGACTGGGGATAAGATTGTAGCAGGAAAGGTTCTTGGTAAGATGGGAACAACTGGTATGTCTACTGGTGTCCACCTTCACTGGGAAATCTGGAAGGGTAAGGAGCATGGGTGGTCTGCTGATGGTAAGGGCTTCGTTGAGCCAATTGAGTTCACCAAGGCACTTATTCAGGCAGAGAAGGCAAAGGGATTTGCTAAGGAAGCTACTCCAGAAGATGCTCCAGTTGCTGATGACGGAGTCAAAGAGACTAAGCCAGCAGCCAAGAAGCCTGCTGCAAAGCCAGTAGCCAAGCCAGTTGCTAAGCCAGTTACTAAACCAGCTGCAAAACCAGCAGCTAAGCCAGTAGCTAAGGCACCAACAAAGAAGAAGTAATCCATGGCCACTTATGACTATAAATGCAAATCCTGTAATGCCTCTATTACAATTTCTAGGGGTATTGCTGATAAGGAAGAAATTCCAAAATGTCTTGCTTGTAATATTGACTATAGTAGGGTATACTCTTCTATAGGAGTTACCTTCAATGGTGGAGGTTTTTATAGCACAGACAAAGGAAAGTAATGCAGGTAGTTAAGGATCAGCAAGAATGGACTCTTACAGCAATTGATCGCTGTGATGCTAGTTGTTCAGCGCAGGCCTATGTACGTGTAGTTGGTGTGAGTGGAGAGTTGCTTTTCTGCTCACACCACTATAATAAAATTACTAATAATGCAGTTGGCTATGCCAACCTAGAAAAATTTGCTTATCAAATTATTGATGAGCGTGAGCGTCTTATTGAAAACCGTTTGGTTGGAGAAAACTAATGACAGACAATGACCCAGTAACACATATGATTTTAAATGGCATAGTAGAGCCTGCAGGAATAGATCTGGAAACTGGAGAGATGCTGTACACATTTACTGAAAAACTAGCTCAGTTTTCTCCCCCACTTCACAAGAACCTGCTAAATTATGTTCACAGGGAGATCATGTATCTCTGGGAAAATGGCTTTGTAGAAATGGATGTAACAAGCTCTAACCCAACGGTAAGACTTACAGAGAAGGCACTTGACAGTGCTAAGATTAGCGAACTGCCAGCAGAGCAGCTTAGAAACTTGAAAGAAATTATTAAACTGTCTCAAAAAGAAGACTAGTATAATAGTATAGGTGATTCAGTGGATTTTTTTATTGGCTCTATAGCAACACTCATTGTGTGGGTAGTTGCTGCTAGAACCCTGCAAAAAAATTATGATAGAAACAGTCTGCTGAAGATATCATGGAGCCAGAGCAGATCTTATGAGTTAATTAAATCTGCAATTGATTTGGCTGAGAATGGCATACCACAGAAAAAGCTAGTATCCCAGGCCACCAAGCTTTATGATAAAACACATTTAAGAATTATCATTTTTAATGATAGCGCATACTGGATTAAAGACAACGTATTCTATACTGCAGAAGTAGTTGATGGAAACGTTGATGAAGCATCTGCAAAAGTAGTTGACACAATGACTATGGATAAGGTACAATTGGATACAATGGCTTTTATAGTTGACAAGTTGACGGAAGGAACTGCAGATGATCATAGGAATTCAGGGAACTCGTAATTTCTCTGACTACAGCAACATCTTCTTGAGGGCAATGGGAACTGCTCTAGAATATCGTTTGCCAGATGACCCAGAGATCCTAATCTATACAGCTGGACCATTCAATATTAATAGCATGTGCATGGAGTTTGCTAATGTATCAGAGCGAACCCTAAAGTCGCATGGTGTTAGGATAAAGGTAATTAAGGTGCCAGTTGGCTGGTTTAAGTCAAACATGGGCCTAGTAACATACTTCGCATTTTTTAGCAAGCCAAAAGAGCCAGTCTCTGATCTAGTAGATCTGGCTGATGCTAAAGATGTAGAAGTTGGGGTATATAGGTACTAGACTTTCTATCAGATAAGTGATAGAATAAAGCATCCTACGGATATGTAGGACATTACAATAAAAATAACAAAGGTATAAAAGGGACCAAAATGAAAATTAGTTCTCTAGAGCGCATGGAACAGATTGTATCCAGTAACCCAAGCTTGTCTTGGGAAGGCTGGGACGTTCTACAGCGCATTGCGAGTCCAGCAAGCTGGGCTAAAACAGACGGAGTTTTTTTCAAGGGCAAGTGGTATCAGCAGAAACGCTTTGAGATCACTAGCGATGGTTGGGAGATTCCTAATAAGCTTGTGAGGTAGGCATGGATAACAAAGCATGGAAAGACGATGCTGCATGCCTAGAGTATGATACTAATCTATTTTTTGATAAATATGAGGAAGATCTAACCTTACGACCAGCTATAGACAGTCTATGTTCTTCGTGTCCAGTGGCAAGACAATGTTTTGCTGTGGGTGTATCTCAGAAGGAATGGGGTGTCTGGGGTGGTGTCTACTTAGAGAATGGATCTATTTCCAGGGAATTCAGTAGGCATAGAAGTAAAGCTCAATGGGGATTGCTATGGCAAGAACTAACAACAGATAGCAAGTGATATGTATACAGATCAAATGAAAACTGCAGTGAGATCACTATCAAATCATGCCCCTAAGGGGTTTGCTCTTGATATATATGATAACGAGTATTTTCTGACAGTAAGTGCTAGTGAAAAGAATTTCATGAAACTACTTGACGAAGATAAGCGTCGTGCTGTAGAATATATGGCAAAGGTCAAAAAGGCCTTGGAAGATAATGGGGCAATCGTATTGCTTGTAAGGGAAGGCGGAAAAGAGTTATGACAGATATTATTGTAGCTGTACTAACACTATTGTCTATTTCCTTATTTGTTGGTATGTTGCTTGTTTATCTTAATAGCAAAAAGGGCTCAACCCAGCTTATACAGGCAGAGCTAGACAAGGTTCTACTAATGAGCAAGATTGAGAAGATGGCAGAGGAGCTACAGGCACTGGAAACACAGCAGTCTGATGGCTTTCTAAAATTTATTTCTCAGTCTAGGGACTGGGCCTTTGACTACATAGAGAAGGTTCAGAGTGCAATCGTTGAACTTAATGTTGCAATGAATGCATCTGACGAAGCAAAGATCACAGAAGCCTATCAAGGCCTTCTAAAGTTTTTGCCAGAAAACGATCCTGATGTGGTAAACTAGGGCAGTGATAATATGTTAGCCCTTAAAGATAGAGCAGAGGTAGAGGAATACCTATATCAGGTATGCGAAATCTACGCATGCGAATCAGAAGCAGAGAGTCAGTTTGAGACAACAGAGGGTAAGCTGATTGACCTGTGTGGGCTACACTATAAAATGCTATGCCCTAATACATTATGGTAATTATAATAGGAGAAAAATGAACGAGAATGCAAAAGCAGCACTAGATTCTTATCTAAGAAATCTACTTGGTGTTGTACTAGCGTTGGTAACCACAACAATGGCTAACACTGGCCTAGCCTCACCACTAGATTTTGGTGCAGGTGAGTGGCTAACAGTTGCAAATGGTCTCTGGGCAGCAGCTGTTCCAACACTAATTCGTTGGGTAAATAAGAAGGATCCAGCCTTTGGACTTGTTGCTACAGCAGTAGCATCTGTGGTCTCTACAAAGCTAGAAACTGCAGCTAAGCAAGCTCCAGCCAAGAAGGCTCCAGCTAAGAAGGTAACTGTAAAGCGACCAACTAAGCCAACTAAGTAATTAGTTTATAAAAATAAACAGGTCATCTTAACTGATGGCCTGTTTTTTATATCTCTGAGGATAGTCTGTACAGATATATTCTGTATCATTCACACTAGAATCATCTAGTTCAGGTAGCACACAAACCGAAATGCGATTTAGGGGTGTACCAGGGTACCCCCAAATATAACCTTTGCTTGTGAGAGTATATGTGTCGCTCTCATGCCAGAAACAATTGGCACCAATAGATAGCAAATACTCCATTGCATCTAGGTTCTTGCAATGAAACCATGCATGTGGCATGATCTCATAAATAAAATCTTCTGACATTAAGTATTGTGCTGAGTCATGACCAAGCCATAAATGACCACCAATAAATCTAACATCAATCTCAACATCATATCCAAGAGATATGGCTTCTCTAATCATTCTTGGCTGGTTCTCAAGGTTGCTAGGGCCATTCAGATTTGCACGGTGTGCAATGATTGTCATCTGTCTCTCCGTACGACTATCTTATCATTAGTAAAATTAGGAACCTTAATGCAAACAACTTCGCAATCTTCATGAAAAACTGGATCTGCAATCTCCATTGGCTCTAGAATAAAAACATCACCAGGATGAATGTCCTTGCCCTGGATAGTCATGCTACCACGCACTAGTAGATTAATTTCATCAAGGTGCTCATGAAAGTGCCAATCCCAAACCTCTCCTGCCTTGTGAATCTTGAAGGAAGCCTCAAGGCCTTTGGTTTGATATGCGGCATTTTCAAAGTTTCCAATGTACCATCCACCAATACTATCCTCTAATCTCTTAACAATCATAGCCCAATGTCCTTCCATTCAATTTGATTAAATCCACCATCAGTGATAAGGTTAACAGACAGTGCCCTATCTGGGTCTTCTAGCTGAAGCTTATCGTTTATTAGCACTCTGTGACCACTAGTCACCCCCATGATTAGGTGATCCCACATAAGACCAAGAGACTTTAAATGTCTTTCAGTCATCTCTCTTCCAGACTCTTTCCTAGCTGTCACCAGGATAATCTTATGACCAATAGAGTCCCACTCATTAAACTTATCAATAACTCCCTGAAGGGCAACAGGGTCAGACTTATCTAAATCGCTAAACCTATGTGCATGCTTCAGGATAGTGCCATCTATATCACAGAATATAGTTTTAGGCTTCTCTCTGTAAAACTCGTTTTGCTTTCCAACATCAATGCTCATTTAGATACTCCTCAAGATCTCTTGGCGTTCCCAGTGACTTATACTCATTGTTCATAATGAAGTATGGATACACAGACTTGCCATCCTTAATCATATAATTATATGTCACAGACACGTAGCACTCAGGGTATCCTTGATCTTCAAAATCATTTATAAGGTGTCTTGCTGAATTGAAAAAGTCTGAGCCATTCTTCCAATAGTGTACTCCAATTAGAGCATCACTACTAATAGGCTGCTTCTCTGCTATGGCAACAATAGTCTCATTCTGGATTAGGGCAAAGCTATTTTTAGGATTATCAGACTTATACAGGACAACAGCACCATCTGGATCATTTGCCTCTATAAAGTCTAAGAATATCTTTGAGTTCCAATCCAAATGCTGGTCACAGTTAGTGATAATCAAAGGCTCACTAGTATCTATGTACTTTTCTGCAAATGAGGCACTGTGGGCAGCACCTAAATGCTCTCCATCAACTCTGACCTCAATAAAGTTTTTGCATGTCTTTTCAAATATAGCTGTGAGCGCATCGTTATGTTCTGGGTTATCAAAAGTTCTTGTTATAAAGATAAACTTTCCGTCAATTCCCAATGACTCAATTGAATGCTCAGCTAGGGTTTTGCCATTAGCAACAATTAGTGGCTTGGGAAGATCAAACCCAGCTTTAGAAAACCTAGAGCCTTGACCTGCCATAGGAATAATTATATTATTTGTCACCAAAAAGCCTTTCAGTATTTGCTACTCCAGAAGTTGGAGTATCAATGATAGTCATTTTAAGGCCAAGCGCATCTGCTATGTCTTTATAAAACCACAGATAGTTGGGGTATGGATTCAAGGCAATGACATGAGTCCTAGGAGTGCAGAACATTATGTTAGTTAGGTTAGATCCATGTACTGATAGTATTACTGATGATGATGAGGCTGCATTAATCTGCTCAAACAGTCCAGCTTTAGCAGGTTCAAATACGTGATACTTTTTTGATACAGCCCAAGAGCCAATGGTATCTTGGTTAGTTACTTTGCCAACATCAAGCATATAGGTTTTTCTATTTTTTACTTTAGAAATATAGGGAGCAAACTTTTTATTGATTAGCTTGGCAATTTCAATAGAGTATGCATAGAAGTCTTCATCGGATGCTGAGGCAACCTCATGTGTTGGGAATGACTCATCCAAAAGCTCAATAATCCTGGAGCGAGGATTATAAAAGTATACTTCTTCCACAACAGTATTAGTGTTTGAATAAATAATAATGTCATCAATGCCATAGATTTCTTGAAGATCGCTGATTACCTTTGAGCTTTTTGCCATAAGAGCATCTAGGTTATGCTGAGATTCAACCATCATTAGCATCTGAATGTCTGACATTTTTGATTTTAGTAGCTCGTATTGACCTATCTGAGAATGAATTAAGTGAAAGTAGCTAAACGATGACAGATCAACTATAAAGTATTTGCCACTAAGTTCTTGTGTTTTCTTTTTAGAGTTAGTCAGTATTGCAAAGTTGGTTAACTTTTTTATTGGCGTAGAAAGCCCTGGCATTTTGATTAACTCAAAGCCATCAAGGGATAGCTTTATTTTGTCTAGCTCATGGCCTTTTACTTCAGTAATCATATACTCAATTATACAGCATATGGTAAAATTAATTTATGAAGAAGCCAGTTATGGGAGAGTACCAGCACCACTGGGACGTGGACAATTACTCGTATTCACACGTAGACCTTGAATATTTTGATGATGTAAAGGTGCCTGCATTACATATCAAGGATCTAAAATTTACATGTGATAATCCATATGCCAATATCGTAGTAGAAGGTCCAGTCTTCCTGGCACCAGTTGCACCACCATACTACCATATGATAATTGATGTTGTTGGTGAGTATGAGTTTTTAAAATCAAAGTATCCAGATATTAGAATTATCTTTTGCTCTAATGACAACTTTGTTGAACTCAAGAAGCAGAAAGACATATTGAAGACTGACTTTGTTGATCACATTCTAAAGGTGTATGATTCTGAGTATAAGATTCTTGACTTGCAAAGAGATAATGTTCACTTTAAGCACGTGGTGCATTTTGCAAGCAGATCAATGTGGAGTCAGGATAGGATGGTTCCATTAGCCATACAGGAGGCATCTGGAGAGTTTGAACTTTTTGACTGCGTAAGTCGTAGGCCAGATCTTATTAATTTTATTAGAAATAAGCTAATGGGATATCAATCTGATAATAGGTATCCAGAAAAGATATACTCTGCAAGGATTAGTCCAGACTTTGTTGACTCTGATGACATTGAAAATAATCCAAGGTTTTATAAGGATGAGCTAAAGGTTATTGAATATTTTAAAGGGAAAGGCTTCTCTATTATTAACCTTGACTCAATGTCATTTGATGATCAAATTTCTGCATTTGCTAACGCTAAAGAAATAGCAGGTATCGCAGGATCAAATCTGCTCAACTCAATATTTGCGAAGCCAGGAACCAGACTGTATCAGATTCATGTTACAAACCTATGGGCGTATTCCTTGTTTGATGACTACTACAATATTGTTGGGCTAGACGTTGTTAATGTTGGAAAAGACTATACAAAGGTAATGAACCTAGATAATCTAAACTATACCCCAATAGAGATGTTGATGGATGAATTAGACAGGTCCTATATCCAGCTTAGATAGTTGGTTTCAATCTCTAGCTTGATGTCATCAAAGCTAAAAAACCTATCAAGGTTGTTGTCTTGTGTGGGAAACTCAAATACATGGTTCACAACAGAACGTGCTATTGCTGGATAGAAATGACGGTATTGATTGTTCAAGTTCATAATAAATACCCTAGTCTCTGGCTTGCAGAATGCAACGTTAGAAAATCCAGTCCCCTTAAACCCTGCTATGTGAGTAGCATTAAAGAATAGTTCAACCTGCTCAAAGAATGACATCTCATGTGGATGAACAATGGCATACCCCAGACTAGAGAAGAGGTTTTCTACCTTAGTATTATTTTCTTCATCTAAAGATCTAGTCTCAACGTTTATCCTAAGAATCTCAAGTGTTCCACCATTTCCAGATATATACCTATCAAGTAGCTCTCTATCTCCGTCTAACATCTTTCCGCTATCATGCCTAAGCAATACCTCCTTGGCCCCAGCTAGATTACTATTTGATGATGCTCTGGAGATATAGATTTTTCTAGGCAAGTCTACCCTATGAAGCTTAGACCTATCTACCAAAACTGACAACAATCTTGTGCTGCTGTAAACATAATTGGTATCAGGATTATTTAGGATATCTTGCTTGATATCTGGCAGCTTTGCGCCTGGAAGATCACGAAGCATACCGCTTGAGTACTGGGTAAAGTGCACTACCTCGCTAAAAGAGACCTTGTCGTAATCAGGTAGGTACACGATATCCTTTTCATACACTTCGTAAAGCTTTAGGATGTCAAGTATGACTTTATTGCCAGCATGGGCATCATCAATTTTTGACAGTGGTAGATTGATATTGCTAATAAAAACAACCTTAAGTTCTGGCAGTAGAGAGCGAATAAGTTCAAGCTGTGCAACCTTATCGTAGAGCATATGATAGTACTGATACCCAAAGACATCAAAAAGAAAGACTGGTTCATTGAAGGTTAGGGTTCTACTTTTTGAAAACTCTAGCCTACCTACTAGTGGATTGAGTTCATTAGAATTAAAAGTAACATTCTTTATTTTATAAAGTGGTATATCGCATCCATCAACTGGTACTTCGCTATAAGATTCATAGTCAATTGAACAAAATGATTTTGTTTCAGGAATTACTTTTATCATTATGCAAATAAGTCTACCATATGCTATAATTTTATTGCCTGCCAATTGGGGGCAATTAACTCGCTTAATATAAGGAGATGATATATATGGTATACACACGTACACCACACGCAGGAAGAGATCTAAACTTCTTTAGCTCTCTCGGCATTGGAAGCCTTGTTCAGGAATTTGACAAGGCATTCGCAACCACTCATACAACCAACTACCCACCATATAACATTATCAAGTTTAACGATAATGAATATACTATGCAATTTGCGGTAGCTGGATTTAAGAAAGAGGGCATTGACATTGTCGTTGACAATGGTGTTCTTAAGATTACAGGAAAGGCACCAGAGCCTCAGTTTGAGGATGGTGCTGGATATGTTCACAAGGGAATTGCTACACGTAAGTTTAGCCGTTCCTTCACCCTACCAGAATACTTTGAGGTAGACTGGGCAGGTATGGAAGATGGAATTCTTTCTGTAGGACTAACGAAAAAGGTTCCTGAAGAAAAGAAGCCAAAAACAATCGCTATCGAATAGGCAGTACTCCTGGGCATGAGAATAAACTGCCCACTTATTATGGTATAATCTATCTATGGCTTATCACTCATTAAAGACCTTATCTAATACTGAGGTCACCCTCATATCACCTACTGGAGTTCACTCTGGCACTGACATCACAATCCAAAATGTAAACGCATCTGGATATATCTATATTGGTGGATCTGATGTTTCAGCATCTGATTATGGATATAGAATTCTTCCAAATCATGCCATTTCTATTGAGCTAAGCGGTAAGTCATCACTTTATGCAATTTCGTCTGCCTCAGGAATGAAGGCTGCAGTTCTTGGAGCCAACCTGGAGTCTGGTTCATAATGGCTAGATTTACTCACCCAGCCGTTGGTAGCACGGCATCTTCAGATGATGGAACTTGGATCATTGAGGGTGGCACATTAGGAACGCAGCCAACTTTTGATGGCAATCCAATGTTTTCTGGAAGATGGACAAGGCTTGATAACTTAGTTCACTTTAGTATTGACGTAGACATGGATAACATCACTAGCTTTGGAACTGGTCAATACTACGTAAAGCTTCCATTTGTGTCTAAGTCTAACTATCTTCTTTCTAATGGTTGCTTACATGACATATCTACTGGAGACGAATTTGCTATTCTTGGACATGTTCAGTCAGGTTCAGATGTTCTTACATTACTAACCACTACATCTAATGGAAAGCAGAACCCATTTACAAATAGTGTTCCAGTTAACTTAAGTACTGCGGATAGTTTTCACATTGCAGGCACATATGAGTGTGTAACAGTGCTATAATTAAAGAGTCCCCACACAGGACAAGGTTTGTTCATTACCTTAGGATGAGTAGTTACCATTTTAGCTGGGCAACGCCAATGGTTACTGTGTGGGGATTTTTCATGCTATAATATTTGTATGCCATATCATGTTGGAGAAAAAGGATCTTACGGTTGCAAGGGATACCCTGCCGTTAAAGACGACGGTACCGTAATGGGATGCCATAGCACTAAAGCAGAAGCAGCTAATCAAATTTATGCTATTAATGTTTCTGAGGGCAATATTGATGCCAAGTCATCTGACTGGGAAACTGTAAAGCCATCTGACAAGGAGCCATTTGATAAGCAAGCACCTTGCTGGGACGGATATGTTCAGCGTGGCATGAAGCCTGGAGATGGTGGACGAATGGTCCCAAACTGTGTTCCAGTAGAAAAGGCTGACGATCTCTGGGAGGATGATGACAATGTGGTATATGAAGATGACTCGCTTGGAAAAGCTGAAGGTTATTCCCCTCCTGCTGGTGCCAGGGCTGCTGCTCGTCGTGCTATTAAGTTTAAAGAAGATGGCAAGGCCACAGGAGCAGGAACTGCTGTTGGATGGACTAGAGCTAGACAGTTGGCTAATGGAGAGACACTCTCGCTCAGCACAGTAAAGCGTATGTATTCATACTTCTCTCGTCACGAAGTAGACAAGAAGGGTAAGGACTGGGCAAATGCTTCCAATCCATCTAATGGATACATCATGTGGCTTGCTTGGGGTGGTGACGCAGGATTCTCTTGGGCACGTAGAATTGTTGAGAGAGAAACAGATAAGGCTATGTTTGCTGAGTTTGGCAAAGATTGGTCTGCAGTAAAGAGAAACGTAGTTTCTTGGTTTGAATAAAGGTAACAAAGTGAAAGAGCTAATTTATTTCTGGGGAGATCACTCAGAGTATTCAATGTCCATGCTTGAGGTAATGGAAGAAATTAAGGCAGAGCATCCAGAGATTCACGTCTCTACAGTTGATGTAAATAACGATGAGGCTACTGCCAAGTATTACTTTAGTAAATACCATATGGTTGGTGTTCCAGCTACTATTGGTTTGATTGATGGTGAGCTAATTGATGGTCACTATGGTATTGGATCTAAGTTTGTTATAATGTCACTTGTTAATTAGTTGCATTATTTCTGATACATATTTTTCATAATCTATTTCTACAATGATTTCATTATTGTATAGCTTATGAATCTTTAGTTCAAGCCCAATCTTAAATAAAATATCCCTTATCTGATCTTCTATCATACAAAGTCCAGGTTGATAATGCACCTAAATGGTGATTCTTGTGGGGAAGATGATGAGTGGTATATTTTACCATCAAACACTACGCCACGTCCCTTTAGTGGAGAAACTGTCTGTCTAGCTGTAAATGATTCAGGCCTCTCGCCATTGTATTCTTCGTTAAAGAAGAACGTATTGCCATCACTATTATTTACATAGTACAGGAATACCTTGTGTGGACCATCTGAATCAACATGTGGCATGTGATAGGAGCCTGCTGGGCTAAAATCTCTTGGAACTAAGTTAATCTTAATTCTCATTATTCCATTGACAGCTATATCATGCTTACGCACAAATGACTCAAACAAATTCATAATGGGGCGAAACATTGGATGCCCAGCTTCTACATACGATACCATTTGCCATGAGCTGTAGGTCTTATCGTCTGCTATTGCAAATACCTCACCTGGATGCTCAACGTTTGTCTCTTTATTAAGGGTCCAGTAGATTGGGCTAACATCAGAAAGGATTGCTGCCTCAATATCATTGGCATAGGCTGGACTGGTAAAGTTGTCGTCAATAATAATCATCTGTACTCTTTCTACAGATTAATTATACCTCATGCTCACGTTCATAGGTACGTATTTTATGACAATTTGCACAGACAACGTCACACTTCTTTACTTCTGCCCAAGCCTTTTCAGCACCATATTTCTTTAAAACTCTGGTGACAACATCTATTTTTCTTACGCCAGGCCTGTGATCAAACTCTAGGACATAGTGGGGGTACTTTTTACCACAGTCAGCACAGCCCATCTTTTCCTTATACCTTTGGAATTCAGCTGTAGAAGACATATTACAAGCAATTATAACACTGATATAATATACAGATGGAAAGTATGGATGAAATTAGGCAAGACGCTGAGCGTACCCTAAGCTTTATCTCTGGTGCAGCATCTGATCTATATGTTATGGGTGCAAGATCAGAAAGGCTGGAGCTATTCTCTAGACTAAGACTATTGATTCAGGAAAAAGACTTAGAGAATGATCAGATTGCAGCAGCAGTGCTTGGCTGGGCATATGAAAGACTAGCAGACGATTGACATTAGCCACTGTATTTAGTATAATCTAAGTATGAAAAATATCTTAGTAGTCTCTGCTCACCCTGATGATCTTGAGTTGTCATGTGGTGGCACTGTTGCTAAGTTCATTGCAGAAGGTGCAAGAGTTACTAACTTAATTATGGTTGGTGGCGTACCACATGTCAAGTATCTAGATAATGCAGCTGCTAAAATTGGGTATGAGCCAGTCATCTATTCTCTGACAGATGACCGTTTTCAGGTTAATAAAGATACGATTAGGTCAGTTGATACGATTGTATCAGAAATAAGCCCAGATCTCATCATTACCCATTCAAGTGAAGATTGGCACCAGGATCACCGTGCATGTAACGAGATAGTGTCAATCATTAGACGTAATCAGCCTGTTGATGTCTGGCTAATGAGTTCATACCCATATGACTTAAAGTATAAGAGTTTCAACCCAAATCTTTATGTTGATATTTCAGAGTATGCACAGATAAAGTATTCAGCTATTTCTGAATACCTTAATGTTGGGCATTGGGTAGAGCCAGTGGCATCGCATGACAACTGGCGAGGTAGCTTTATAGATGCAGTGGCTGCAGAAGTCTTTAGTGTAGATCATATGGTGATTAAATGAAGGTAATGGGTGTAAACCTATCCCACGATGGCAGCGTTTGTGTCATTGAGAATGGCAAGGTAATATATTATAGTGAAGAAGAGCGTCATACCCACGTTAAGCACACAACTGGTGTAATCAATAGTTTTGCAGAAGCAATGAAGCTACACGATCCAGAGCATGTTGCTTTCGTTGGAGCATTCCCTCATGAGCTGGATGCTGAGGCTGTATTTTCATCATTAATGCTGTCTGCTGGACTATATAAGCACTTTGAAGATAGCAAAAGGTATAAGGTATATAACTTTAGGGACCACCACCTATCACACGCTGCCTTGGCATTCTACAACTCAGGATTTGATAAAGCAGCTGTCTTAGTGGTTGATGGTGCTGGGCAGTCATTCATAGATGATGAATATCTGTATAGAGAGTCAGAGACAATATTTTCTGCAGGTTATGATGACATCTCTCCAATCTATAAAAATCTTATTAGACAGCTTACAGTGGCTGAGTATGAGCAGAAGCTTGCAAAAGACTTGGAGTCTAAAAACTATTTCTCTAGGTGTAGTCTAAACATCCCAACTTCATATGAGATTAACAAGCTAAATAGCAGCATTAGCATTGGAAAGCTGTTTAGCCTAACTGGCATCAAGATCTTTAATAGCTACCATAATGCAGGAAAGGTAATGGGGCTGTCTGCCTACGGTGCTGACAACCCAGAGCATCCAAGAGCATTTGTGAATGGTCTAGCAAACCAGGACATCCTGGAGGCAGATATTAGCGATGAAGATTTAGCATACAGGGTACAGCATGATAGCCTAGAGCCATCCTTAATGCTCATTAAACGGGCCATAGAGACTACAGGACTAAAGAAGGTATGTCTGAGTGGGGGCTATTTCTTAAATTGTGTCAACAACTATAAGTATCTTAAGGCTTTTCCAGATGTTGAGTTTTATGTAGAGCCTAACTCTGCTGACTCAGGTACTGCTATAGGTGCAGCAATGTTCATCTGGCGAATGCTATCAGGTGACAATAGTGTTATGCCTATTGAGAGCCTATACCTTGGGAAGGATGTAGACTACTCTTATGATGCCTTTAATACTGATTTTTACCTATATGACTCTACTCCAGATATGGTCGCCAAGCTTGTTGCAAACAAGAACATTGTAGCAATTTATCAGGGCAGGGAAGAGTCTGGGCCAAGGGCATTGGGTAATAGGTCAATTATCTATGACCCACGTGATCCAGATGGTAGGGACGTTGTTAATACTATTAAGAAGCGAGAATACTTCAGGCCATTTGCTGGAACAGTCTTAGAAGAGATGGCTGACCAGTGGTTTGATATGGCAGGGCTAAAAAGCAGTCCATTCATGATGTATGCTGTTGAGGCACTACCAGACAAGAAAGACCTAGTGCCAGCATTGCAGCACAATGACAATACATCAAGAATTCAAACAGTAAGCCAAAACCAAAATAAGGCATACTATGATCTGATACAATCGTTTTATAACCTGACAGGCATTCCAATGGTGTTAAATACATCATTTAACTTAGCTGGAGATACACTAGTTAGAAGTATGTCAGACGCAATTAGAACTTGCAGAGAGTCTGGGATTAGGTATCTATACCTTCCAGAAATTAATAAGCTTATTATGTTTTAACAAAAGTTATTGAAATGTAATAAATTGGACTTAGTCCAAATACAATACGTAAGTATAATAGATACACTAAATTGAATAGGAGAACAAATGACAACGGTTTATACTAAGCCAGCTTGTGTCCAGTGTGACATGACAAAAAGATATATGGATAGGATTGGGGTTGAGTACACTACCGTAGACATTACTCAGGATCCAGAGGCCTTGGAAATGATTCTAGGCATGGGGTTCTCCTCTGCTCCTGTAGTAATTTCTGATGCAGGCTCTTGGGCAGGCTTCCAGCCAGACAAGATTAACTCTCTAGCTGCTTGACTAAAAAGCCTAGAAAGAGTATAATTATTACATGGGACAATTTGAATATGAAGTAGGCCTGTCTTCTGCAACTCCAGAGGACATTCCTGCAATAGCCTTTGCATTTAAGGCAGGGGAACAAAAAGCAGTTCAGAAGATTAAAGAGATAATCAGTAGTGAGGAACAGCTAATCGCTAAAACAATACTAGATAAAGACTTTATTATTAACCTGATAGATAAGGAATATGAAAATGTTGAAGCCAATTGACGATAAGGTTATTGTTGAGCTTGAAAAGAGTCAGGAGCAAACCACATCTTATGGCCTAATCTTAGCATCATCTGAGGAAAAGCCTAACACTGGTATTGTTGTGGCTGTTGGGCCAGGACTTATGCTTGATAATGGCGTTCTTATGAAGCCAGATCTTCAGGTTGGGGATAAGGTTATGTTTGCCAAATTCTCTGGCACTGAGTATAGCGAGGATGGTAAAGACTATCTAATTCTAGCCTATAGAGATATCTTGGTGGTTCTGGGATAATGTCAAAAGTTGCGGTTATTGGCTATGGCTATGTTGGCTCTAGCATAGCTAAGCCAATAGCTGAGGCTGGTCATGATTTGATTATCATTGACACTATAAAGGTTGACTCCCCATACCCATCCTATACAAATTACTCATATCTAAAAGATATTGACATTGCTCTGGTATGTGTACCAACTCCACTTACAGAAGATGGTCTTCCAAATACTAAGATAGTCACACAGGCTGTTGTGGAGGCATCCAGGAATATGCCTGATGATTCAGTCATTGTCATTGAGTCAACAGTGCCCATTGGCTTTACACGTCAAATATCGCAGGTGGTTAGTCAGCAGGTAGCATTTTCTGCAGAGCGAATTGATCCAGGAAGCCTTGCCTGGGAAGTGGCGGACATTCCAAAAGTAGTGTCTGCTAATTCAGAAGAGACCCTAGAGGTGGCTCATAAGTTTTACTCTAGCTTTATTAAGGTTACTTTTGGTTGCCTAAATACTGATGAGGCAGAGGCAGCAAAGCTTCTTGAAAATGCGTATAGACTAATAAATATTTCATTTATTAATGAGTATGCCATGTTAATGGATAGACTTGATCTAGATGTTCATAATGTCATTAATCTTGCAGCAACCAAGCCATATGGATTTCAAAAGTTTAAGCCAGGAATTGGTGCTGGTGGACACTGCATCCCTGTAGATCCAATGTTTCTACTTAGGCATGGGGTTAAGATGCCAATGCTAACTACAGCTAAAGAGATCAATGATGATATTAATATTAACTATTATATTGATACCCTTGCCTATCAACTCAAGGACCTTCGCAATAAAAGAATTTTAGTAGTAGGCATTGCCTATAAGCCCAATGTTAATGATGTGAGAGAGTCTGTATCTCTAAAACTAATAGACAAACTAAGGATGCTTGGCGCACAGGTAAGTTGGCATGACAACGTAGTTTTAGAATATAACGGAGAGTATAGCACTAACAACTTCTCTGATTTTGATGCAGTAGTAATTGCTCAACGTCACTATGGATTTGCAGACATGTTCGTAGCAGACATTGGAGTAATTGTAGATTGTGAAAGAAGGGTGGCATGAAGGCATTAGTTACTGGTGGTTCTGGGTTTATTGGATCACATCTGGTTGCCAGATTGGTAAAAGATGGTCATAGCGTAACAGTTATTGATAAAACAGTTAATGACAAGATTCCAAATGTGGAATATATTGAGTCAAGCATTCTAGATTTAAACACAGAATTGGATCAGATAGTAGAAAGACACGACCAGATCTTTCACTTAGCTGCTCTAGTTGGCATGAAAAATGGAATATATTTCCCATTTCAGTCTATGCAATCTAACTTGGATTCTACTATTTTGCTAATGAACTATGCTGTAAAGCATATGAGGCCAATCTTTTTTGCTTCTACTTCTGAGGTATATGGAACTAATACCAATGTTCCATTAGCAGAAACAGCTGATAGGATTATTGGAGAAACCTGGAATAATAGGTGGGGATACTCTGAGTCTAAAGCAATGGCAGAAAGACTACTAATTCTTTATTATAAAGAGCATGGTCTACCAGTAAAGATTGGCAGGTTCTTTAACATTGCTGGGCCAGGACAAAGTGGTGAATATGGGATGGTAATGCCAAGGTTTATTAAGGCTGCTGTTGACAATAAACCATTGATTATTTATGGTACTGGCATGCAGACTAGATCCTTCTGCCACGTCTCAGATGCCGTTGATGGAATAATGGCAGTGGCCCTTGACGGAAAGCCTGGAGAAGTGTATAATATAGGAAACCCTGAGGAGATTTCAATTAATAGACTTGCAGAGACAGTGATTAGGGAGATAGGCTCCCTATCTACAGTAATGTATGCCCCATATGAGAGTGTTTATCCTGGGTATGTAGAAATTGAAAGACGTGTGCCAGACGTGAGCAAGCTAAAGGCTCTAGGGTGGAAGACAAACTTTAATCTAAAGCAGATTATTAGTGACATTGTAAAGAATGGATAAAGATGACAACAATTATTAAAACGTTTCCTGAGCCAATTAAGGTTCTAGACGAGGGCTATGTTCGCTTGGTTGATACGCTTGGAGATGATCTAAGCGTAGTAAATGCTGCTCGTGTTAGCTACGATAAAGAGGCTAGTGAATTCTCTGATAAAGATTCTCGCTTGCTAAACTTTTTAATTAGGGAACAGCACACATCTCCATTTAGACATGCAGCACTAACCTTTGAGGTATACGCTCCACTATTTGTTGCTCGTCAGTGGTGGAAGTATGCAGTTGCATCTACACATGTTGATGAGCAGAATGGCTGGAATGAGTCATCTAGACGCTATATTACTGAGGAAGAAAAGTTTTACATTCCACTACCACATGAGTGGCGTTCTAAGCCTGAGAACAGCAAGCAGGGTTCTGGTGAGCCAGTAGAGCTGGAGGTAGGGCAGAAATATTTTGATATGCTTTGTGAGGCAGTGGTACAGGGTACTGAGGCTTACCACATGGCAATGGATGATGGAATTGCACCTGAGATTGCAAGACTATTCCTCCCTGCCTATGGAATGTACGTACGTTGGCGTTGGACGGTATCTCTGCAGGGAGTAATGACATTCCTTGACCAGAGGCTTGAGCATGACGCACAGTGGGAGATTCAGCAATATGCCTTCGCTGTTAAGGATCTAGCACACCAAGCGTTTCCAGAAACATTTGCATCACTATACCAGGAGTAATATGACTACAAAGACAAAACCAAAATCTATTAAGATTGGGCCACAAGAGTTTAAGGTTGAGTATCGTAATCCAAAAGATGATGGGATGCTTAATGATAACAGCTATGGCTATACTCTAGATCAAGGCAATCTCATTGTGATTGCCTCTGACATTAGCGAGAGTAAGCAGAAGGTTACGCTAGTGCATGAGGCACTTCATGCTGCTAGAATGATTTTTGAGGGAACTACCATTCCTGGGAAAAAGTCTGACTATGACAAATGGGAGCACCACTTTATTAGTATTTTTGAAAATGCTTTTCTGATGATGATTCAGGATAATCCAGATCTAGTTGAGTGGCTAAGGTCTTAGCTATCAAAGCTATAGACCATCATAGCTGCATACCTATTTCCAGTCTCTAGCCGTGTAACTTCATGTAGATAGTTCGCTGGGAATAGTACGCTGCATCCTGGAACTGGCTTATAAGATACTCCCTGCTCAATAAAAGATATCTCTCCACCAGTATACTCATCATTGAAATACATCATGATGACAGCATGATGGCTAAACGATCCTGCATTGGAGTCATTAAAGTCTCTATGTGGACCATTATTCATTCCTG
>JACCDX010463913.1_pt1 | contig 25977 bp, 23 predicted proteins | sample 7449681 | NCBI WGS metagenome assembly JACCDX01 (sample SAMN15323450, study PRJNA562643) | freshwater metagenome | isolation source: river surface water | place: USA:Blue River Watershed | collected 2017-08-18
TCACGGGCTGCCCGGCAAATCGAGGCCAAAAACCCACAAAAATCCAGAATTCCCCTAGGAAAGACCTCACAGACTGTCATCGCACGGGACGAACGATTGCGCTATTATCAACTGAACTTGCCGGAGTATTGATTGAAGCTTCATACTGATACCAACTCGGCACTGAACACCGTCACAGGATACGGTGACGGCTTTGTCGAAATCAACCAGACGCGTTTTAACCACGCGATTGCCTTTGGCCCCCTGGGCACCGTCGAACATTGGCCTGCGACCTCCCCCACCGACATTACGACAGCATTGCTGCTTCAAGCGGCAGGGCTTAAGTTCGCCCCCTTAGATCCCATGGCGTTTTTAGACGCCACCGAATCAAGCGGGCCCAGCATCGAAGGCACGCGCCCCGAAGTGTTGCTAGTGGGAACAGGTAATCGCCAATGCATGCTCGCCCACACTATCTTGCTGCCGCTTCTACAGGCTGGAGTCGGTGTGGAATGCATGAGCACCCAAGGCGCCGCGCGCACCCACAACATTCTCATGGCTGAAGGTCGTCAAGTCATCGCCGCCTTGCTGCCAGAGCACCCTTCTAACGGAGTCCCTAAAACATGACCACGGTACAGATTGGAAAAGCTGCACCCTCCTTCAAGGCAATCAGCACGTTCGGTGAGATTACGCTTAAACAATGTGCAGGGCGTGGCGTGATTCTGTATTTTTATCCCAAAGACAACACACCCGGCTGCACAACAGAGACTGAAAACTTTAGAGATTTACATGACCAATTTTTAGCGCAAAGCTGCGTGGTGATTGGCGTTTCGCGCGACTCTCTCAAATCACATGAAAACTTCAGCAAAAAACTTGAACTTCCTTTTCCACTGATTGCAGACACGGACGAAGTTGTTTGCACCACGTACGATGTCATCAAAATGAAACAAATGTATGGGAAACAAGTGCGTGGTATCGAGCGAAGCACGTTTCTGATCGATGCGCGTGGAAAACTAGTTCAAGCGTGGCGGGGAGTGAAGGTTCCCGGTCACGCACAAGAAGTGCTCCAAGCTGCAAGTAGTTTGACCTGATTTTTCCGACTGTTGTGACCCCAGGAGATTGTCTCGTATGCCATTGCCCAAGCTGCCCACCCGCCCTGCCGCAATACTCGAGTTGAACGACACCGAACTAGATCTCCTACCTCCTGCTCCACAGACAACGAAAGGCAAGCCAGCTTACTCAAGCAAACCAACTCCCTCAGTACCAGCGCTCCAAGCAAGAGATGTCGCTCAAGCTGAGAGCGCGCACGAGCAGCCCAGCGCATTCAAACTTCCCATCACGACAAAGCCAGCTCTTTCGACTGAGATTGTGCCAAGTAAAGCCGTAGCCTCAAAAAAATCACCGGCTCCGCGGCCTGCATCACGTCGCGCGACCAAGGCCGAGACCGGCGTGCGTAAATTATTCGTGCTAGACACCAACGTATTACTGCACGACCCCTCGTCACTCTTTCGCTTCGAGGAGCATGACGTCTTTTTACCGATGATGACTTTGGAAGAGCTTGATCATCAAAAGAAGGGTATGTCAGAAGTCGCGCGCAACGCGCGCCAAGTCAGTCGTTCGCTTGATACGCTCGTTGCAGAGCATAGTCAGCTGGACGACGGTCTACCGCTTAGCGGACTGGGTCACAAGGATGCCGTTGGCCGCTTATTTTTCCAAACCTCGGCCATGTCCAGCACCCTCCCACCAGACTTACCAATGGGCAAGGCGGACAATCAAATTTTGGGTGTGGTGCGTGCCTTACGAGATAAATATCCGACACGCGAGGTCGTCCTAGTATCGAAAGACATCAATATGCGCCTCAAAGCGCGTGCGCTATCGATGTCTGCAGAGGACTACTTCAACGATCAAGTACTCGAAGACTCTGACCTGCTCTACACGGGAATGTTGGAATTGCCGGCGAACTTCTGGAATAAGCACGGCAAAGGTGTCGAGTCGTGGCAGCAAGGCGGTACGACCTTCTACAGAATCAACGGTCCGTTATGTCAGCAGTTCATGGTGAATCAATTTGTGTATTTCGAAGGCTCCATGCCTTTATATGCACAAGTGCGAGAAGTAAACGGAAAAACTGCAGTCCTCGCTACGCTGCGTGACTTCACACATGGAAAAAATAATGTCTGGGGTGTCACGGCGCGCAACCGTGAGCAGAATTTTGCAATGAACCTGTTGATGAACCCCGAGTGCGATTTTGTCTCGTTACTCGGGCAAGCGGGAACAGGCAAAACACTCATGACTCTCGCAGCCGGTCTTGCGCAGGTTCTAGAGACAAAGCGTTACAGCGAGATCATCATGACTCGCGTCACCGTGCCGGTCGGCGAGGACATTGGCTTCCTACCCGGAACGGAGGAAGAAAAAATGCAACCTTGGATGGGTGCGCTCGAGGACAACCTGGAGGTGTTGAACATGGGTGATGCCGAAGGTGGCGGTAATGAATGGGGTCGTGCAACGACGCTTGATTTGATTCGATCAAAAATCAAAATCAAATCACTCAACTTCATGCGCGGACGTACATTTCTAAACAAATATCTCATCATCGACGAAGCGCAGAACTTAACGCCCAAGCAGATGAAGACGCTCATCACCCGTGCCGGCCCTGGTACAAAAGTTATTTGCCTCGGGAACATCGCGCAGATTGATACACCGTACTTGACAGAAGGCAGCTCGGGGCTGACGTTCGTCGTCGATCGTTTCAAAGGCTGGCCACACGCAGGCAGTGTCACACTGCAGCGCGGCGAGCGATCACGACTCGCCGACTATGCCGGGGAAGTACTGTAAATGTCGATGCCGGTTGCACTGACCGTAGGCGATGCAGCAGGCATCGGCCCCGAAATAGTGGTCAAACTCCACGCGCAAGGTCTGAGTGCTCCATGCGTAGTGTACGGTGACTTAGGCGCGCTCCAACGAGCCGTGCACATGCTTGGGTTACAGCTGCGATGTATTGCGGTGGAAACGGCGCAAAGTGTTGCACTAGAAGTACAGCCGGGATGTATGTATGTGCGCTCCACACTACCTCGTCTCCCAGACGACTTGCCCTTGGGACGGGTGGATGCGCGTGCAGGACGTGCAGCCGTTGATGCCTTGCACATGGCCATCGACGACGCCAAGCGCAAGCAGGTACGAGCCATCGTCACAGCGCCGCTAAACAAAGAGTCGATGCATGCTGCAGGGATAGACTTTCCCGGTCACACAGAAATACTTGCGCAGCGATCAGGCACAGAACATGTAGCCATGATGCTCGTCAATGATCAGTTGCGTGTCATCCTTGCGACAATACATATCGCACTCGCTGAAGTACCGCGTACCCTCACGATTGAGCTGGAACGACGCACCATTGAACTCGCCCATCGCGCTTGTCTGGCGATGGGCATACAAGCACCACGTGTGGCTGTTGCAGGACTCAACCCACATGCCGGAGAGCAACGTAAATTTGGCAACGAAGACTTAGACATCATTGCACCCGCTATCGCGCTTGCTCGCGCGCAGGGAATCGATGCTACGGGCCCATGGCCAGGCGATACTATTTTTATGCGCGCGCGCCAAGGTGAGTTTGATATTTGTGTTGCCCAGTACCACGACCAAGGGCTGATCCCGATCAAGTACCTCGGTTTAGATCAAGGAGTCAACATCACCGTCGGACTGCCGTTCATTCGCACCAGTGTTGACCACGGCACAGCGTTCGATATCGCTGGCAAAGGGGTTGCTGACCCCTCGTCATTACGCAGCGCATTTGATTTGGCACTCGCGCTGACCAAATAGTAATGCCTGCCCAAGTATTGGTATAAACCCTATGTTTTGTATATTTACGTAAAATTTTAGGTTAACTAACGTCTCTAAGTATATAATTTGATAGGTTTTTATACTTTAAGAGGCGCTGGGAATGCGTTTGACGCTTGCTTTACCCCTACAAAAGGCATGGATTTCAAGTTTAATCTGCTTGGGAATCGCCTCCTCGCCGCTCTGTGCTATCGCTCAGCAAACCACCCCAAGCAGCACGTCCTCCACACAGCCGGCTAAGCCCAAGAAAACAACCAACACCAAGAAGAAACAGCATCCAAGCAAAACAGCCAAAACGGCTACGCCAAGTCAATCTCCCAACAAGAAAGCTGCCCCTGCTGGCGCACCCCAGGGCAATCGTGCTGTCAGCCCCACCAATACGAAATCCACGACGGGTGCTAGAGCAGTGGTACCAGCTGCCAATCACGGCAAGAGCGCAGCTGGAAGTGCTGCGGGCGTTGCAGCCGCTGGGGGGTTACGCTCAAACGTCGTGTTCGTCCAAGATTTAAGTAGCAAAGCAGTTTTGTACTCGCGCAATGAACAAGTTGTGCGGCCGATTGCATCCATCACAAAGCTCATGACTGCTGTAATTGTTGTCGATGCAAAACTTCCGATGGATGAAGTCATACAAATTACGCAAGCAGACGTGGATGTCGTCAAGCACAGTCGCTCGCGCCTTGCGGTTGGAGCACGACACACTCGCGGCGATTTGATGCACTTAGCCCTGATGTCTTCGGAGAATCGTGCCGCACATGCGCTAGGAAGAACCTATCCCGGTGGTATGACCGCTTTCGTGAAAGCAATGAACGCAAAAGCACGCGAGCTCGGCATGGTGCAATCGACCTTTGTTGAGCCGACAGGCCTATCGAGCGCAAACGTATCAACACCGCGCGACCTCGTGAAGTTACTACAAGCCTCTGCCTCACGTCCAGCCATTCGGTTTTACACAACCGATCAACAACACGAGGTGCGCTCAGCTGGACACCCCACCCTATTTCGTAACACCAACATGCTCGTGAGCAATCCGACTTGGGACATCAAGGTTTCCAAGACTGGCTTTATCAACGAAGCGGGTCAATGCTTAGTAATGGTTGCACGCATCAACAACCGTGACACCGCAATTGTGCTGCTCAATGCAGAAGGGAAAGGGACGCGCATTGGGGATGCTGTCAAAATCAAACAAATGATTCAATCACGACAGATTGCAGCAGTCCCCACTGAAGTTGCAAGCCTGAACTAAGTACGCTCGAGCCGCGCTGGTTTAGTAACCCGACTGGGACGATCCACCTGCAAAGTTCAAGAAACGTGTGCTGGACCCTTGGAAGGTCAAGCGCACCGTACCAATGGGACCATTACGCTGCTTACCGACAATAATTTCCGCAGTGCCTTTATCGGGTGAGTCGGGGTTATAGACTTCGTCGCGGTAAATAAATAAGATCAGATCGGCATCTTGCTCGATAGCACCTGACTCGCGCAGGTCACTCATGACCGGACGCTTGTTTGGACGTTGTTCAAGACTTCGGTTTAACTGAGAAAGCGCAATCACTGGACAATCAAGCTCTTTACCTAGTGCCTTCAGCGAACGGCTGATTTCAGAAATTTCTGTCGCGCGATTTTCACCAGCGGAGCTCGCGCCCATCAACTGCAAGTAATCGATCACGATCAAACCCAAGCGTCCGCACTGACGTGCTAATCGACGGGCGCGTGCTCGCACTTCAACAGAGCTGAGTGCGGGGGTTTCATCGATGTAAAGCTGTGCGTCTTGCATGCGCTGGACAGCGTGGGTCACACGCGGCCAATCGTCAGCCAGCAACTTTCCTGTTCGCATTCGATGCTGATCAAGCATGCCGACTGAGCCCAACATACGCATCGCGAGTTGTACGGCTCCCATTTCCATCGAGAACACAGCTACGGGCAAACCGTGCTCAATTGCGACGTGTTCAGCAATGTTCATCGCAAGTGAGGTCTTACCCATAGAAGGTCGACCAGCGACAATCACCAGATCCCCCCCCTGCAGGCCTGAGGTCATACGATCGAGATCTGTGAAGCCGGTTGGAACGCCGGTTACGTCATTGTCGCCCTCACGATGATAGAGCTCATCGATACGTTCTACGACCTCAGAGAGCAAGGGCTGTATCTCGCGAAAACCAGTCGTGGCTTTCGCCCCCTCTTGCGCAATCTTAAAAACCTTGGACTCAGCCTCGTCAAGCAGTTGGCGTGCCTCTTTGCCTTGCGGATTAAACGCAGTCGCCGCGATTTCATCCGCAACACTCACGAGCTTGCGCAACATCGAGCGTTCACGCACGATTTCAGCGTAGCGACGAATGTTCGCAGCCGAAGGGGTATTGTGAGCAAGCGCATTGAGGTAGGCTAAGCCACCGACTTCGTCCGACTTACCAACGCTGGCAATCGATTCATGAACCGTCACGACGTCAGCAGCGCGAGATAAATTAATCAACCTCGCAATGTGATGCCAGATCAAACGGTGATCAAATCGATAAAAATCCTCTTCATTGACGACGTCTGTCACGCGCTCCCACGCTGCGTTATCAAGCAACAAGCCGCCCAATACAGACTGTTCAGCCTCCACGGAATGAGGAGGCACACGCAAGTATTCGAGTTGGGGATCAGGAGCGTTATTCATCTGATAATGATAACCGCAAGGCATCGCTGACGTACAAGAATCCTCGGATATCCCGACCAGGGAGGCACTTTAAAAACCAACCAAGATATCTTTGAACACCGCCTATCGCGCGACAAAACCGCTTTAGCGCATGTTTGACAGATGGGTCTGGATTCGTCGCCAAATAAGTCTGGAGCAAGCGCAGAGACAAGTCTTGTCGTTCCGTTGCACCGAAATGTTCACCACGCAACCCTGCCATCGAAGACACCATCTGATAGACGTCGTAGGCCTGAGCGAGTGGCCGCGACAGTGCCTCGCCAATGTTTTCCTCAAAATCTATCCTGGTGATGACCTCACCCTCGCACATCAAGTTACGTAACTGGGCGCCGCCATGAACAAAGCCCGCACGATGAAATGCCGCTAGATCTCGCGCTGCGCGATCCATCCAAACAAAACGTCCAGCGGGCGTATCCATACGGATTAAGTAAGGAAGGTCTTGACCGACGTACTCGAGCACCAATACGCCAGTTTCATGCCTCCAAACCTTCGGCACTCTATAACCATGACTCGAGAAAAACAGTAGTTTGCGCGCTTCATCGTCGAGCGTCGTACGCATGAGAACGCGAACAGAGGGTCGCTCGCCCAGTGCAAGCCAGCACAAACAAGATAACAGCCAAGCGCGCACGACACGCACTCGGTGAATTAACGTCTCGATCAGTCGTGGCTTACGCAGCTTGATCACACAGCGGTGCCCCTCTAGGTCGACAATGTGAACAGAGGAAGGCTCCGATGCATGCTCGGCAAGCCATCGGGTAAGTGCTAACTGAAACGAAGGGTCTGACCTGAGCATCGCACTCTATTAAAAATCAAAAAGCCGGCACAGGCCGGCTTTTTGTTGGGCTTGAGACGATCTTAAACGAGATCACCAACCACGACTACTGTGATGCTGCTCACGACATCAGGATGAAGAGCAACTTGCACAGGGAATTCGCCGACGGTCTTGAGGGGACCTTCAGGCAAACGCACTTGCGCTTTTTCGATACCGGCAAAACCAGCAGCAACCAATCCTGCCGCGATGTCCATGTTCGTGACGGAACCAAACAAACGGCCATCAACACCAGCCTTTTGCGTGATGCTCACCGCGAAACTTTCGAGACGCTTGCCCAGAGCCTCCGCAGCAGCCAGCTTTTCTGCCTGAACTTTTTCAAGCTCTGCGCGGCGCACTTCAAACTCTTTGAGCGCTGCTTCGGTCGCACGACGTGCTTTTTTCTGAGGGATCAGGAAGTTACGGGCGTAACCGTCACGCACACGCACCACTTCACCGAGATTCCCTACGTTAACGACTTTTTCGAGAAGAATAATTTGCATGGTAGGCCTCGGGATCAGTTGTGGTTGTCAGTGAAAGGCAGCAGAGCCAAAAAGCGTGCACGCTTGATAGCCGAGTCGAGTTGGCGCTGATAAATCGCCTTGGTGCCAGTCAGACGGGCAGGAATGATCTTGCCGTTCTCTTGAATGAAATCGCGCAGTGTGTCGAGATCTTTGTAATCGACCTCATCAACGCCAGCGGCGCTGAAACGACAAAACTTACGGCGCTTGAAAAGCGGGTTTTGTTGAGTGAACTTCTTTTTTTCTTTACGTTTACCGAAGAAAGCCATGATATGCCCTATTCAAATTTGTTCGATGCGCTGCGCATGCAGCCTGTATTTTTGAGAATCTTTTCTAACCGGAGCCAAAAAACCTTGGACGTTTACTGAGCGCCCCAAACTTATCGTGTTTGTCATTTGTGCTAGATCTGCCATTGCAATCACGGTAATGCTAAGGGTGATGCGACGTGGTTGACCTGCTTCAATAACTTCGGACTCGTGTGCTAGTAAGAATTCGAGAACTGGAACCCCGGACGGCGTATACCTTAAAGGGGAGAGCTCTGCGACCTGACCATGCACTTCAAGCCGATTCACAACAAATCCGGATTACTCAATATCGTCCGACATGGACTCTGCAGATGCCTTACGCGCCTCATCACGCTCAACTTGCTTCATCATGATTGAGGGCTCAGTCTGAGCAGCCTTAGTCTTGATCACAAGGTGACGCAATACAGCATCGTTGTAACGGAAAGAATGCTCGAGTTCGTCGAGGGTTGCCTGACCGCACTCGATGTTGAAGCACAAGTAGTGTGCCTTCACCAGTTTTTGAATTGGGTACGCAAGCTGACGACGGCCCCAGTCTTCTGTACGGTGTACCTTACCACCCTGGGTCGTCACCAACGCTTGATAGCGCTCGACCATTGCGGGCACTTGCTCGCTTTGATCTGGGTGAACAATAAAAACAATTTCGTAATGGCGCATGCAATGCACTCCTAAGGATGTCTGGCGCGCCGCACAAATACGATGCACCAGGGGCAGCCCGCCAAGGCCAAACATTGGCTGGTCGAGCAAGAAAGCCTAGTATTTTCGCGTATTTACACGCAAAACGCAAATCAGGACAGGAATCGTGCGCGGATACTGCGCTCGATTCCGGCCGCGTCCAGACCAACGCCAGCAAGCAACGCGCTTTGCTCGCCGTGATCAATAAACCGATCCGGCAAGCCCAATTGCAGAACCGGGCAAACCAGTCCTGCTGCGTTCAGCGATTCCGTCACAGCGCTTCCCGCACCGCCCATGATGGCGCCCTCTTCAATTGTCACCAAGCCCCGGTGCTCCGAGGCTATCTGACGTACAAGCTCGGCATCGAGCGGCTTGACGAAACGCATGTCCACAACGGTCAAATCCATAGACTCAGCAACTTTTAGTGCCGCCGGCAGCAACGTACCGAACACCAACAAAGCCAAATCTTTACCTTTTCGGCGAACAATGCCTCGTCCCATCGGAACGGTGTCTAGCCCGGCGCTGATGGACGCCCCCGATCCAGAACCTCTGGGGTATCGAACGGAGGCCGGGCCAGGATGCTGATAACAGGTGGTCAACAACAGGCGAGTCTCGTTTTCGTCGGAGGGGGTCGCAACGACCATATTGGGAATACACCGCAAAAAGGCGATGTCATAGTTTCCGGCGTGGGTCGCACCATCGGCCCCGACCAAGCCTGCACGGTCCAACGCAAAAGTAACATCTAAATCCTGAAGCGCCACATCGTGGATCAACTGGTCGTAGCCTCGCTGAAGAAATGTTGAGTAAATTGCCACAACAGGCTTCTGGCCTTCACAGGCAAGACCAGCAGCAAATGTCACCGCATGTTGTTCCGCAATACCCACATCAAAATAACGTTTGGGGAATCGCTTTTCAAACTCGACCATGCCACTTCCTTCCCGCATGGCGGGCGTGACACCCGTGAGCCTCGGATCGTGTTCGGCCATATCGCACAACCAAGACCCAAAGACTTGTGTAAAGGTTGTTTTGGGCGCGGCGGCAGGTTTTTGAATGCCAACTGCCGGATCAAATTTTCCTGGGCCGTGATAAAGCACAGGATCAGCCTCGGCAAGCTTGTATCCCTGCCCTTTCTTTGTCACAACGTGCAGAAATTGAGGGCCCTTCAGAGCACGCATATTTTGTAGCGTCGGAATCAATGCATCGAGGTCGTGCCCATCAATCGGACCGACATAGTTAAAACCCATTTCCTCAAAGAGAGTGGCGGGTGTGACCATCCCCTTCGCGTGCTCTTCGAATCGACGCGCAAGCTCAAGCACTGGAGGAACATGCTGCAACACAGCGCGCCCCATGTTCTTAGCCGCTGCATAGAACTGTCCCGACATCAATCGCGCGAAATATCGATTCAGCGCGCCAACAGGCGGCGAGATCGACATGTCGTTGTCATTCAAAATCACAAGCAGGTTGATATCCGGCGTGACCCCTGCGTTATTCATGGCCTCGAATGCCATGCCAGCCGACATCGCACCGTCACCAATGACAGCAATATGTTGGCGCGACACACCGGCATTGCGGGATGCAACGGCCATGCCTAGTGCGGCGGAAATCGAAGTCGAAGAATGCGCGGTACCAAACGCATCGTACTCAGATTCGCTTCGCTTTGGAAAACCGGAAATGCCACCAAACTGACGCAAGCTAGCCATCTGATCTTTACGGCCGGTCAGGATCTTGTGCGGATACGACTGATGACCCACATCCCAAATAATACGATCATGAGGCGTGTTATAAACGTAATGCAACGCGACAGTCAGTTCGACCGTTCCGAGGTTAGAGGACAGATGCCCGCCCGTACGCGAAACCGATTGCAGCACGAATCCTCGCAGCTCATCGGCTAAGAGCTGCAGGCTACGCCGATCCAATCCTTTAAGGTCGGCCGGGCTGTGAATTCTATTTAGTAAATCTGTTGACATAGCACTCAATCAGTTTGTTCGTATCGGATCACAACAATTAGTGATCGCGCAACACAATAAAGTCTGCCAATCCGCCTAATAAACTCGCCTCATCGCCCATTGGCAATAAAGCTTGGCGCGATGTTTGATGCAAGGATGTTGCGAACGACTTCGCACCCTCAAGCCCCATAAGAGCCACATAAGTTGGCTTATTTGCAGCAGCATCCTTGCCGGCAGTCTTACCGAGCACCGCTGTATCGGTCGTCACATCCAGCACATCATCCACTACCTGAAACGCCAAGCCAATCGCACTCGCATACTCGTCCAAACAATTTTGCTGCAGCGGCTGCACGCCTGCAACCAAGCCACCAAGTTTGACACTTGCAGCAAGCAGCGCGCCGGTTTTAAGTACATGCATCTGCTGCAACTCTTGCTGTGTCAAGGTTTTACCAACACTGGCCAAATCAATCGCTTGTCCACCAGCCATTCCCAAGCTTCCCGCAGCTTGTGCCAATGTGCGTGTTGCTTTAACGACTGCCTCTGGCGCCAAGGGCATTTGCGCTAAGAGATCAAACGCAAGTGGCTGCAACGCATCGCCTGCCAACAAAGCGGTTGCTTCGTCGTACTTAACATGCAACGTTGGCCGACCTCGGCGCAACATGTCATCATCCATACACGGCAGATCATCGTGGACGAGCGAATAAGCATGAACGAGCTCAACGGCAGCCGCAGCACGATCTAACGCTTCTGTGAAATCGTGTTCGGCTCTGTTCGGACGCCTGCAGGCGTAACCGGCGGCATAGACCAAAGCAGCGCGCACCCGCTTACCCCCTCCGAGCACGGCATACCGCATGGCTTCGTGCAGTCTTGCGGGGACGCTGTCAGCCGGCGGCAATAGCCGCTCGAGCACACGCTCGATATGTTGCGCACGCTCAGTGAGCCAATCATTCAGGACGTGTTCCGTCGCCATCATCACGCTTCGCGGTCCAACCCCTCAAAGGGCTTGAGCATTCCAGCCTCCAGCACCTTAACTTGCTGCTCCGCCTGAGCCAGGCGCTCTTGGCAGATACGGGTCAACGAAACTCCGCGACGATAAGCGGCCAGAGACTCCTCAAGCGGCAGCGTACCGGACTCCATCGATGCAACAAGTGTCTCGAGCTGTATCAATGCAGTTTCAAAGTCTTGCGGCAAGGTTGAATCAAGCTCCTCGCTTTCAGACTGCAGTGGATCGGCCACAGATTTTTTAGCTTTGGACAAGCAAAACTCCGTTCGGGGCTGGGTTAATTACAAACCTGAGAATAGGCAAGCTCTCTATTGTACGAGAACATCGGCCGACCTACCCTTGGGGTACAATCGTTTTTTTATGGTGATCGGCCAGTCCGATTTTTCTTCGCGCCAGCACGGTATTGTCCGTACTGGCATTTTTATCCGTGCGGAGGGAATCATGACCGACATTGGTCGGATGGCGCATTTAGCGCCCGCTCGCACACAGTTAGGCGTTAGCGCGTATTTTGACCCCGCGTTATTCGCCTGCGAGCAAGAGAGTATCTTTAAACAGTCCTCCCTGTATGTTGGGCACCAAAAAGGGGTCCCCAACCTGGGGGACTGGCGTACGCTGTCCCATGAAAACAATGGGCGTGTATTGGTTCGCTCAAAAACTGGGGTCGAACTCCTATCAAACGTTTGTCGACACCGGCAGGCCCTGATGCTTGGCGGTACAACCGGAAATGTAGCGGGCCACACCCATACCCATGGAAGTCTTGTGGGTACTGGGGGCAATATTGTCTGTCCTCTGCACCGTTGGACTTACGACCAGCAAGGTCATCTGCTCGGAGCCCCGCAGTTCGACGACAAACCTTGCCTGAACTTAGAGCGGTTTCCAATCAAAGACTGTAATGGGCTGCTATTCGAGGGCCCCCGAGACCCACGCGCTGATATAGGCAAACTATTTAATCGACCCGAATTCGATTTTTCGGACTATGTTTTAGATCACGTAGAGGTTCACCAGTGCAATTACAACTGGAAAACATTCATCGAGGTCTACCTTGAGGACTATCACGTCGCCCCATTCCATCCCGGGCTTGGACATTTTGTCACCTGTGACGATCTCTCTTGGGAGTTTGCGGAACAGTACAGCATGCAGCGCGTAGGCGTTCATCAGGCACTGTCCCAGCCTGGCTCGCCCGCCTATAAGGTGTGGCATGACAAGCTGATGCAATTCCGACGCGGTCAGGCGCCCGACTTCGGGGCTGTTTGGGTGACCTACTTCCCCACGCACATGATCGAGCTGTATCCGCACGTTTTAGTGTTGTCTACGCTCTACCCAAAATCGCCTCAAGAGACTGTCAATATCGTCGAGTTTTATTATCCGGAAGAAATCGCGTTATTCGAGCGCGAGTTCGTGGAGGCCCAACGTGAAGCCTACATGGAAACGGCGATAGAGGACGATGAAATCGCTGAACGGATGGACGCCGGGCGCCTTGCACTGCTGAATCGGGGTGTAAACGAAACAGGCCCTTACCAGTCTCCCATGGAGGATGGTATGCAGCATTTTCACGAATGGTATCGCAAGGCTTTAACCAACAGTTCAGGGAACTCTTTGCCAGACTAAGCATCCAAGCTATATGATCGCTGTGCGGGTGCAGGAGCAGTCTGTTTTGGGTCATTAATACCCCTTCCTCCATTGTGCGTTTAACTTTTAATTTGAGACTATGAAACGAATCGTTCTCTTTTTAGTGACAAACCTTGCTGTCATGCTGGTGCTCAGCGCCACGCTGAGCATCCTGGGCGTTAATCGCTTCATGACTGAGCAAGGTCTGAACATCCAAATGCTGTTGATCTTCTCGGTGATCGTCGGCTTTACAGGCTCATTTATTTCTTTGCTAATGAGCAAACCCATGGCGAAGTGGAGCACCGGCGCGCAGGTCATCGACCCACAAGCGCCAGGCGGTCCACGCCAATCGTGGCTTGTGGATACTGTCCACCAACTGGCCGATCGTGCCGGCATCGGCAGACCTGAAGTCGCCATCTACGAAGGTGAGCCGAATGCCTTCGCCACGGGTGCGTTCAAAAACGAGTCTCTGGTTGCTGTTTCTACCGGACTGCTGGACAGCATGACTGAGGAAGAAATTACAGCGGTATTAGCGCATGAGGTTGCACACATTGCGAACGGCGATATGGTGACCCTCACATTAATCCAAGGCGTGGTCAACACGTTTGTCGTTTTCCTCGCGCGCGTGGTCGGCTACTTTGTTGATCGCGTCGTGCTCAAGAACGAGCGCGGAATGGGCTTGGGCTACTACGCGACGGTGATTGTGTGTGAAATCGCATTTGGAATCGCCGCCAGCTTAATCGTGGCATGGTTCTCTCGCCAGCGCGAGTATCGTGCGGACGCAGGTTCGGCTCAGCTACTAAGCTCCCGCGAACCAATGATTCGTGCTCTTGCTCGCCTGGGTGGCGTTACCCCAGGCGAACTACCAAAAAGCTTTGAGGCTTCCGGCATTACCGGCGGCGGCGGTCTAGGCGCGCTGTTTGCAACGCACCCTCCAATCAACGCCCGCATTCAAGCCTTACAGAACATGCGAGTGGTCTAAGCGACCCAACGTCAGTGCGCTTGTTCCCAGTTCGGTCCCACTCCCACCTCAGCAACGAGTGGGACCTTTAAGGATGCCACATCACACATCAGGGCGGGTAATTTCGCTTTAACTTGGTCAAGCTCATCCAGCGGAACGTCTAACACGAGTTCATCGTGTACCTGCATGACGATCTTTGTTCGCATCCGCTCGGCTTTCAACCAGTCTTGAACAGCCACCATTGCAAGCTTGATGAGATCTGCCGCCGTCCCCTGCATTGGGGCGTTAATCGCTGCGCGCTCAGCCCCGGCTCGTCGAGCTCCCGCAGCATTAATATCCGCCAACCATAAGCGTCGACCAAATACCGTCTCAACGTAGCCTTGTGCGTGGGCCAGTGTGCGCGTCTCGGCCATGTACTGTGCGACGCCAGGGTAGCGCGCAAAATATCGATCGATGTAATTCTGGGCTGCATCGCGTGTGATGCCAAGGTTGCCCGCCAAACCAAAGGCACCCATACCGTAGATCAAACCGAAATTAATCGCCTTGGCCGCTCTACGCTGGTCGGCAGAAACCTCGGCGAGACTCACCCCAAATACTTCCGAAGCGGTCGCACGGTGAATATCCTCACCCGCTGCAAACGCTCGCTGTAAGTTCGCGTCGTTCGAGACATGCGCCATCACCCGTAACTCAATTTGAGAGTAATCGGCAGAGACGATCACGCCACCACTTGCAACAAAGGCCTCGCGCACGCGCCTTCCAGCCTCCGAACGAACCGGAATATTCTGCAAATTAGGGTCAGATGATGCTAAACGACCTGTAATAACCGCCGCTTGTGAATAGTGTGTATGCACCCGCCCCGTCGCAACGTTCACCATACGAGGCAGCTTATCGGTGTACGTCGACTTTAATTTCGCGAGCCCTCTATACTCGAGTAGGACTTGAGGAAGCGGATAGTCTTCAGCGAGCTTGGTCAACACTTCCTCATCCGTTGACGGAGCACCGCTAGCCGTCTTGCGAACAACGGGAAGCTGCATCTGACCAAAGAGGATTTCGCCCAGTTGCTTAGGAGAATTCAAATTAAAGGGTTGGCCGGCGAGGTTGTAAGCACGTTGCTCAAGCTCTAGCATCTCTTGCCCAAGCACGTGGCTCTGCCGACCGAGCTCTACCGCATCTATTTTTACACCTGTACGCTCGATTTCGAACAGGACGCGAGACACTTTCATTTCCAGCTGGTAGACAAACTCGAGCCTAGCGTCACGCTTTACCTGCGGGCGCAACACCTCGTGTAGACGCATCGTGAAATCCGCGTCTTCACAAGCATATTGTGTGGCACGCTCAAGATCGACCTCGTCAAAACAAATCTGATGCACACCCTTGCCGCATAGTTCTTCGAATGTGACGCCTTTGACACCCAAATAGCGCTGACCTAATTCATCTAAACCCACACCACGATGCGATTCCAATACATAGGCTTGCAACATGGTGTCGTCTCTAACGCCCTGCAGGTCTATTCCCTCATTCGCAAAAATATGGGTGTCGTACTTCGCATGATGCAGTAGCTTTGTCGCTTTCGAGTCTTCCAACCAATCCTTCATTTTGGCGAGTACTTCGCTGCGTGGTAGTTGGCCTTGCGCATCAGCACCTCGATGCGCCACTGGGATGTAGCACGCCTGGCCGGGAATAATGCATAGCGAGATCCCCACCAGCTTTGCCTGCATCTGCTCTATGGATGTTGTTTCAGTATCTAAGGCAACGCAGGACGCGCTGCGGACGCGGTCAAGCCAAGTTTGAAGCGCCTCCCAGCTTGTCACCATCTCATACTTTGTTTCCGCTGGAGCCGCCGGACGTGTCGCTTCAGACGCAACACGCGTATCACCAGCAGGAACACGAGCCTCTTCCCCAGTGAGTTCTCGTAACCACGAGCGGAAACCATATCGCTCAAACAGAGCAATCAATTCCTCGCGTTGTAGTGGTTTGGGTGACAGTACAGAAATTTCTGGCACCTCAGTGGTCAAATCACAGTCCGTTTTTACAGTGAGTAATTCACGTGTCAAAGGAAATTGACCGATCGCAGCACGCAAGTTCTCGCCGGCGACACCTTTTATTTCTTGAGCACGCTCGACGAGCGCCTCAACGGAACCGTACTCTTCAATCCACTTCGCCGCAGTTTTGGGACCGACTTTTTGGACACCCGGTACGTTATCGACGGTATCTCCGACAAGCATCAGATAGTCCACGATGCGTTCCGGCGATACACCAAATTTTTGGTATACCGCCGAAGGATCTAACCGCTCGCCAGACATCGTATTGACCAAGGTCACGTGGGGTGTCACTAGCTGCGCGAGGTCCTTATCCCCAGTTGAGATGACCGTGTGGACATCATGCGTCGTTGCCCAATGCGCCAGAGTACCAATTACATCATCCGCTTCAACGCCCTCCACGCCAAGAACCGTCCATCCTAACGCGCGCACTGCGGCATGAATGGGCTCGATCTGACTGGCAAGCTCCGTGGGCATAGGCGGACGGTGCGACTTATATTCTGGATATATGTCGTCGCGAAAGGTCTTGCCTTTTACGTCAAAGACGCAAGCCGCATAATCCGCCTTATAGTCTTGGATAAGTTTGCGCATCATGTTGACTACGCCGTATATTGCACCCGTGGGTTCTCCCTGCGCGTTGCGCAAATCAGGCATGGCATGAAACGCCCGATAAAGGTAACTCGATCCGTCCACTAGCAATAAGGTTTTTTTCATGGGCAACAAAAAAGAATTGATTTCGCCGATCACAGAACAGGCAACCCAAATTATGTCAGAGATGGTGCACGCCGCCGAGACTTTAGCCTCGATCGGACCCGCAATCAGCATATTTGGTAGTGCCAGAATAAAGCGCGAGTCGCCCTATTTTGCCTTGAGTGAGACGATCGCTGCCCAACTAGCTAAAGCAGGCTTTGCAATTATCGCAGGCGGAGGTCCTGGGATCATGGAGGCTGCGAACAAAGGCGCGTTCGAGGCTGGTGGGGCCAGTATTGGACTGCACATCACCCTACCCAAAGAGTCCAAACGAAATGAATTTTTAACCACTAGTTTGGCGTTTAGACACTTTGTATCGCGGAAATCTACCTTTTTTATGCACAGCGCAGGCTATGTCGTCCTGCCAGGAGGCTTCGGCACCCTAGATGAACTTTTTGAAGCGGTCACATTGATGCAGACAGGAAAAATTCCAACGGTGCCCGTGATTCTCGTGGGAAGAGCGTTCTGGGGAGGCCTAATGGACTGGATCAAGCAGCAACTCGAGAGCACCGGACTGGTCAACAACCTAGACAGCATGCATTTTTTTATTGAAGATGATCCGGGGCGTATCGCGGAGCATTTCAAAATATTCTTTGCGCAGCATCCAGACTTACTCACTCGACAGCCAAATAAGCCCGTATAAAACAATCAAGTTTTGAAGGGAATACGAAGCCGTCGTCGCGCGTTCGCAGTAAAGTTAAACAAGTTCCAACCACATACAGATAGGTCACACCATGGATCGAGCAGTTTTCCCGATGAAGTTAAACAACCCTGCGCTACTGCGCACGCAGTCGTACATCGATGGCAAATGGATCGATGCGCCCAACGGAGCAGAATTCGCTGTCGACAATCCCGCGAATGGAAGCAACATCGCGCATGTCAGCAACTTAGGTGCACAGCAAGCAGAGCAAGCGATTGCGGCGGCTAATCGGGCATTTCCAACGTGGCGTGCGCGCACGGCAAAAGAGCGTTCCAATATTCTGCGCAAGTGGTTCGACCTCATCGTCGCGAACACGGACGACTTAGCGCGCATCATGACACTAGAGCAAGGCAAGCCGTTCGCGGAAGCCAAAGGTGAGATCGCTTACGGTGCGTCGTTTGTAGAATGGTTTGCCGAACAAGCTAAGCGGGTGATGGGCGACACCATCTCTGCTCCGCTTGCTACAAACCGCATGTTGGTGTTGCGCGAACCGATCGGAGTCTGTGCGGCCATCACGCCGTGGAACTTTCCGAATGCGATGATCACGCGCAAGGTAGCGCCCGCCATTGCTGCCGGTTGCACGATCGTATTGAAGCCTGCAGAGCAAACTCCCCTTTCGGCACTGGCGTTGGCGGTGCTTGCAGAGCAAGCCGGCATCCCTCCAGGTGTACTGAATATCATCACTGCTGATAGCGAAAACTCGATCGCGATCGGTAAAGTACTTTGCGCGAGCCCCACGGTGCGTAAGGTCACTTTCACAGGCTCGACCCCAGTTGGTCGAATTCTGATGCAGCAAAGCGCCTCGAGCATCAAAAAAATGTCTCTCGAACTTGGTGGTCATGCACCGTTTATCGTCTTTGAGGATGCAGACATCGATGCTGCGATTGATGGGGCCATGATTTCTAAATATCGCAACGCGGGTCAAACGTGCGTATGCACCAATCGCTTTTACGTACACGCGAAGGTCTACGACAGCTTTGTCGAAAAATTGGCTGCGCGCGTCTCTGGAACGCTTGCAGTGGGTGAAGGCTTTGAAGACAGCGTCACCACAGGCCCGCTGATTGATGATGCCGCGATTGCCAAAGTGCAAGAACACGTTCAAGACGCCATCACAAAAGGCGCAAAGGTCATGACGGGCGGTGCTGCGCATAGCCGTGGCGGACGGTTCTATCAACCAACGGTGCTTTCCAACATTAACGAGGACATGCTTTGCATGCGCGAAGAGACCTTTGGACCTGTCGCACCGGTGGTCAAGTTCACCGATGAAGCGGAGGTCATTCGCTTGGCGAACAATACCGACTACGGCTTGGCGTCGTATTTTTATAGTCGCGATATTGGACGTATTTTCCGCGTAGCGGAAGCACTCGAGTATGGAATGGTCGGGGTCAACACCGGACTAATCTCGAATGAGATGGCACCCTTCGGCGGCGTCAAGCAATCAGGCCTTGGCCGCGAAGGTTCCGTTTACGGCATGGACGACTTCATGGAGATGAAGTACGTCTGCTTGGGTGGGATTTAAACGCTAGGAGGTTAGGCGCTTCAACTATTAAGCGCCTTCCCTCGAAGCCCTCTTGCGCTCGTGCTCTTTTAGAAAGCGCTTACGCAGCCGGATGCTCTTGGGCGTCACTTCCACGAGTTCATCATCGCTGATGAACTCAACGGCATACTCTAAACTGCAATCAACTGGCGGCACTAAACGAACGGCTTCGTCCGTTCCCGAGGCGCGAACGTTCGTCAATTGTTTACCCTTAATCGGATTCACAACCAAATCGTTGTCACGGCTGTGGATACCGATAATCATGCCTTCATAGACGGGGTCGTTGTGTGACACAAACATACGACCGCGATCTTGTAACTTCCACAATGCATAGGCAACGGCTGCTCCGTCATCTTGGCTGATCAAGACGCCGTTACGACGCTCACCAAGCAAACCCTCTTTGATCGGACCGTAAGCGTCGAACGTATGGCTCATGAGACCGTTGCCACGTGTCATGGTCATGAAGTCACCCTGAAAGCCGATCAAGCCTCGCGCTGGAACACGGTACTCCAAGCGTGTACGACCACGCCCATCACTCACCATGTCGAGCAATTCTGCTTTACGCATACCTAGCTCTTCCATCACTGCACCTTGAGTATTGTCTTCCAGATCAATACTGAGGTTCTCGTATGGCTCAAGCTTGACGCCATTTTCTTCTTTAAACACGACTCGTGGACGGGATACTGCTAACTCGTAGCCTTCGCGGCGCATCGTTTCAATCAAAATGGTCAAATGCAATTCGCCACGACCGGAGACCTCGAAAACCGTATCATCATCGGTATCGCGCACGCGCAATGCCATGTTCGATTTAAGCTCGCGATCTAAGCGCTCGCGTAACTGACGACTCGTCACGAACTTACCTTCACGTCCTGCTAAGGGGCTAGTATTGACCATGAAATTCATCGTGAGCGTCGGCTCATCGATCTTCAGCAAAGGAAGGCCATCTACTTTTTCAGGAGAGCAAATCGTCGTGCTAATGCCGATATCTTCGATACCGTTAATCAAGACGATGTCACCTGCAATCGCATCCTCAACTATTTCACGCTCGAGTCCTTTGAACTTCAGGACTTGATTGATACGGCCTTTAAACGGAACACCATCCGGACCGTTCACACAGACAACATCCATACCGCCTTTGATACGTCCTCGACGAATCCGACCAATCCCAATTTTTCCTACATAGGTACTGTAGTCGATCGATGAAATCTGAAGTTGCAAAGGCGCATCCGGATCATCCTCGCGCATCGGAACATGTTCAAGAATTGCATTGAACAAAGGGCGCATATCGCCTTCGCGAACGTCTTCCGTCAGACCTGCGTAGCCATTCAGTCCCGAAGCGTAAATGACCGGAAAATCAAGCTGCTCTTCCGTTGCACCGAGTTTATCGAACAGCTCAAAAGTCGCATTGATTACGAAGTCACAGCGAGCACCTGGGCGGTCGACTTTATTGATCACAACGATCGGCTTGAGTCCAAGAGCCAGAGCCTTTTTGGTCACAAAACGCGTTTGGGGCATAGGGCCCTCAACCGCATCGACCAGCAACAGCACACCATCAACCATCGATAAGACGCGCTCGACCTCGCCACCAAAATCAGCGTGGCCGGGAGTATCTACGATGTTGATATGTGTGCCTTCATACTCAACGGCACAATTCTTGGACAGAATCGTAATACCGCGCTCCTTCTCGAGGTCGTTCGAGTCCATAACCCGTTCGGTCACTCTTTCGTTTGTACGAAAGGTTCCCGACTGACGCAGAAGCTGATCGACCAATGTGGTTTTGCCGTGGTCAACGTGGGCAATAATCGCAACGTTACGCAATGCGCGTGACATACAAGTCCTTTAGTGAAGTGAAACTACATTTTTTGCTGGAGGCAACAAGCCTTCAGGTAAATCATTCATGCCAATCAACAGCGACTCGGGCAATGCCATGGTCTGGAGCGTTTCGAGTTCAACCGCGCTATCCAGTGCAAAGGGGCCCACGCGCGTGCGTCGTAACGCCGACAAATGCGCGAAACAGCCAAGCGCTCGACCAATATCTTGTGCAAGCGTACGGATATACGTCCCTTTGCTGCAATGGACATGTATGTCCGCTGTCGTGGCCGTAGCACCCAGCAATTCAATTCTGCGGATTGTGATTTCGCGGGGTTCCCGCTCTAGAACAATCCCCTGTCTCGCGTATTCATAGAGCGGCTTACCATCACGCTTGAGCGCGGAGATCATCGGAGGAATCTGTGACTGCGTGCCGACAAACGAATCTAAAACAACATTAAGACGATCTGGTGACACGCCTTCAAAGCCAGAGGGAGCTTCGCTCACAACAACCCCAGTGAGATCACCAGAGTCCGTTTCCTTGCCAAAAGCGATTGTCGCCAAGTAACTTTTATCTGCATTGAGCATTGCGCCAGAAATCTTCGTCGCACGACCCATACAACAGACCAACAGCCCCGTCGCAAAGGGATCAAGCGTACCCGTGTGACCTGCCTTTTGCGCATCCATTGCACGCTTGGCACGCTGCAAAGCATGGTTACTCGACAGGCCAACAGGCTTGTCCAGCAACAACACTCCATCGAGCACGCGCCCGCGTTTTTTAGCCATCGTTTATTCCAGATACGACAGCCCTTTAAGGCTTGTCCTCAGGCTCATCAGACACACCAGCGTATTGACCAGGCAGGTTCGCTTGATCAATCAGCGCAGACATTTCAATACCGCGCTTTAGCTGTGGATCGTGAAAAAATCGCAACGTCGGCACTGTGTGTATGTGCAATAGTTTGTACAGCTGCGAATGGAACCAACCTGCCTTCTCATTCAGCAATGCCGCCGCTTGCTCAGGCTCACCCCCTAGCACTGTGAAGTAAACCTTTGCGTGTGCGTAATCGGTGGTGAGCTCAATGCCAGAAAGCGTAATCATTCCAACGCGGCTCATATCGATTTCACGTTGAATGATGATTGCCAGATCCTTTTGGATCTGGTCAGCCAGTCTCAAATTGCGACCAGGCGCGGCTTTTTGCTTATGACGACTCATGGGTTTGGCTTAAAGCGTGCGCGCCACTTCCCTGATTTCGAAGATTTCAAGTTGATCACCAACTTGCAGGTCATTATTGCCGCGCAAGGTGATACCGCAATCAAATCCAGACTTTACTTCGCGTACATCGTCCTTAAACCGGCGCAGCGACTCCATGTGACCAGTCCAATGCACAACGTTATTGCGCAACAAACGCACTTGCGAGTCACGGCGCACCAATCCATCGGTGACCATACAACCGGCAACGGTACCAATACGCGAAATCGTGTAGACCTCGCGAATTTCAACCATACCAATAATTTCTTCTCGCTTCTCAGGAGCCAACATCCCGGACATTGCCGCCTTCACTTCGTCGACGGCGTCATAAATGATGTTGTAGTAGCGAATGTCCACGCCATTCGCTTCCGCAAGCTTCTTGGCGCTCGCATCCGCGCGAACGTTAAAGCCGATCATGACCGCACCCGAAGCGATCGCCAGGTTGACGTCGCTTTCAGAAATGCCGCCCACGGCGGCATGGACAACTTGAACACGAACTTCTTCCGTAGACAACTTAACAAGCGATTGCACTAGAGCCTCTTGCGAACCTTGAACATCGGTCTTCACAATCAGCGACAGAGTCTGAGAACCCTCTGCAATATTTTCAAACATGGACTCCAACTTGGCCGCTTGCTGACGCGCCAACTTAACGTCACGGAACTTACCCTGGCGGAACAATGCGATTTCACGCGCACGACGCTCGTCGGCCAAAGACATGACTTCATCGCCCGCCGCGGGGACCTCGGTCAAGCCTTGAATTTCAACGGGAATGGACGGACCTGCCGACTGAATCGGCTTACCGTTCTCGTCGAGCATCGCTCGTACACGACCATAGCTGGCACCAGCCAAGACCACATCACCACGACTCAACGTACCGCTTTGAACCAAGATTGTCGCAACTGGGCCACGACCTTTATCCAAACGAGCCTCGATCACGATACCTTTTGCGGGTGCATCAATCGCTGCTTTGAGTTCCAACACTTCCGCCTGCAGCAGTACGTTTTCTAGCAACGCGTCAATGCCCTGTCCGGTCTTAGCAGACACTGGAATAAAGGGCACATCACCACCGTATTCTTCAGGAACAACTTCTTCGACAACCAACTCTTGCTTGACACGCTCTGGGTTAGCTTCTGGTTTATCAATCTTGTTGACCGCGACTACAAGCGGGACGCCTGCTGCCTTTGCATGGTGAATCGCTTCTTTCGTTTGCGGCATAACACCGTCGTCGGCCGCAACCACCAAAATAACAATATCCGTTGCCTTCGCACCACGCGCACGCATTGCTGTGAACGCTTCGTGACCGGGGGTATCGAGGAAAGTCACCATACCGCGCTCAGTTTCCACGTGGTATGCGCCAATGTGCTGCGTAATTCCACCCGCCTCGCCTGAAGCAACCTTCGCGCGTCGAATGTAGTCGAGCAACGATGTCTTACCGTGGTCAACGTGTCCCATCACCGTCACAACAGGTGCGCGAGGCATCAGTTGAACATCTTCGTGTGATGCATCCTCGTCGAGGAAAGCCTCGGGATCATCTAACTTGGCCGCAATTGCCTTGTGACCAAGTTCTTCCACCACAATCATCGCGGTCTCTTGATCCAAGACTTGATTGATCGTCACCATCTGCCCTAATTGCATCAGGTGCTTGATAACCTCACCCGCTTTGACCGACATTTTGTGGGCTAGATCTGCAACGCTGATAGTTTCTGGCACATGGATTTCACGTGCAATAAATTCGATGGGTGCGGGTTCGCGATTCTCTGTTTGCGCATTGTTACCACCACGGCCACCCTTCTTACCGCCTGACTTACTCTTGCCACCAGCGCGCCAACCCTCACGTCCGGGTGATGCGAGAGCATCCCGTTTCTCAGCGGGTTTTTTACGTGACGTGTCGTCAGACCAGGTCGATGCGATCTCGCCGGACTTGAGTGTCTTTTTACCAGTGGCATCAGCAGCGCCATCTTTCTTGCCTGACTTAGTACCAGCAGGTTTATGCAATGTGCCTGAAAGCGCAGCCGGATCCGGCTCTGCACGTATTACCTTGCGAGGCCGGTTCAGCATATCACGCAAAGCAGCGGCTTCAGCCTCGGAGGCGCGTCTCGCCTCGTCACGCACACCAGCATCCCCCTCTAGATGGGCTGGCGTCACCGCACGACCACGCATCGTTTTCGCTGAGGTTTTGGCGGACTCCGACGCAGCAGCGCTCGCTGTTTGATCTGAAAGGGCAGCCGTTTGCTCTGCCTCTGGCGTCACAACCGCTGTAGGGGTTGGCTCAAGGGTAGGCGCCGGAGCGACCTCAGGCTCAGCTGCAGACTCGATCACGGGAGCAGCCTCAGTAGGCGTAACAGCTTCAGGAGCGACGACAACAGGAGCCTGCTCTGGCACGATTGCCTCAGGCGCTGCCGCAACTTTCTGATCAAGCTCAGCGACCTGCTCGACCGGCTTCGGTGCGACGGGTGTAGGTGCGGCAGGAGCGGTTGGCTCTTGGGCTGTCGCCGCAGTGGTGGGCGCATCTGTTGCTTCTGGCGTATCGCGCTTTACAAAGACACGTTTTTTTCGAACTTCGACCTGAATAGTGCGAGATTTACCCGAGCCATCAGCCTGACGAATTTCAGTCGTTTGACGCCGAGTGAGTGTAATTTTCTTACCCTCGGTCGCACCATGCGAACGACGCAAAGATTCGAGCAATCGAGCTTTATCGCCGTCCGTGACGTTATCGTCCACCGACTTGAGATCGACGCCCGCTGCACGCAACTGCTCCAGCAGTACATTAGCAGGCATTTTCAACTCGATGGCAAACTGGGCGACTGTGTTACTCGACATTAGACTCTCTCTTACCTATTTACAGCGTTACAACTTCAGGTGTACTTCAATACAACGACCAAGCACACTAGTTCTCGAACCAGTGTGCACGCGCTGCCATAATGATTTCGCTCGCCGCAGCCTCGTCTAATCCGGTCATCTCGGATAACTCATCTGTCGCAAGCTCGGCCAAATCGTCACGCGTATTGATATTTGCTGCCGCCAACTTAGAGACTAACTCGGGCGACATGCCTTCGAGAGTCAATAGATCCTGCGCAGTCTCAACACGCTCTTCCTGAGCAATTGCCTCAGTCAACAACGCATTACGTGCACGTGTACGCAACTCATTGATCGTATCTTCATCAAAAGACTCAATCTCTAAAAGTTCCTGCATTGGCACATAAGCAATCTCTTCGAGGCCAGTGAAACCTTCATCAATCAGAATATCAGCAACTTCTTCGTCAACATCCAATCGCGACATAAAGGTCGCGCGCAATGCTGCGCGCTCGAGCTCTTGGCGGTTCTGACTTTCTTCTGGCGTCATGATGTTGATCTGCCAGCCTGTCAGCTCAGAAGCCAAACGAACGTTCTGACCTTTCGAACCAATCGCCTTAGGCAGATTTTCTTCATCAACAACGACGTCCATCGCATGGCGATCTTCATCAACAACGATCGACTCGACATTTGCTGGGGCCAGTGCGCCAATCACAAACTCGGCTGGATCCTCTGACCACAGAACGATGTCAACTTGCTCGCCACCGAGTTCATTACGTACTGCCGTCA
>JACCDX010487015.1_pt1 | contig 25976 bp, 35 predicted proteins | sample 7449681 | NCBI WGS metagenome assembly JACCDX01 (sample SAMN15323450, study PRJNA562643) | freshwater metagenome | isolation source: river surface water | place: USA:Blue River Watershed | collected 2017-08-18
AAAAACGTTCTTCATGCATAAGCATCTTGCAACTAAAATAGTTCAACTTGTCACACATGTAACGAGCGTTATCTATATACTTATCTGGATCAGAGAACTCCACATGAAAACTTGCTACCACATCATCGAACAGATGTCCATGCTTCTTCCACCAACTCAGGGGACGACTGAAGTTTGTATTAACTGCAATTACGGTGTTTGGTAAGTTGTTTCTAATCCATTCACAAATGGGAATAAGATTACGCCACAGTGTTGGCTCTCCTCCGCTAAAGAAGAATTTGAAGTTTCTGTAACCTAATCGTAGATACTTGTTTGTGATCAGCGTTAGATTTTTAATGTAGACTTCTAGGTTATCGTCGTTACGATCTGTTCCAGAATAATTTCCTGGATTACAATAACTACATCTAAAATTACAGAAGTTACTTACTTGCCAAACAACATCAAGGTATTTCTGATTTGCATCAATTTTTAGGAGTTGTCTTTTTTCACTACTTCCTTGGCTGCTAACATCCATTCGTATACTTCCTTTAATTCGGGGATCGACTCAAACAAACTTTCACTTCTCATTTTATCTGTAGCAAATTCTGTATTAAAAAACTTTTCAAGTCCGTCGATACTTGTACTCTGTTTGGTTTTTAATGCTTCAAGAATAACTGCAAATGCATTTCGTACAGATCTATCATAATCACCATTGCTTCTAATCCTGCGCCAGTCTGCAACTAACTTCTGTCTGTAGGCATAAGGTAGTATTTGGATACTAGCATACCAAGGATGTGTTAGCACATTCAAACGCAGACCTCCATCTACAGTAGGATCAATGTAACGTTTGTCTACAAGATATTCGTAGAACGCAGGGAATTGATGAACGTTCCAAATACTGATAGTTGGGGTAATATGGAACCTAACATGCGGGGCCTTCTCTTTTACCATCTTAATGTTGTTCTCTATTTCTTCCCACTTGGTTCCGCTTCGCAGATATTCTGCAACAGAGCCCATGCCGTCAAGGCTAGCAAATATTTCTACATCTTTAAACTTTTTCCAGTAGTCCAACACATTCTTGTCTTTGTATTTGAATACGCTAAAGTTTGTTGTATAGGTTAGTTTAATATCTGTTTGTTCGTTTTCCAACCAAAAGTCTAACAACTGATAGTGTTCTGGAGTAATTAGGCTTTCACCCCCTGCAAAGTAAACTTCCTCAACATGATGTAGGTACGGAGTCATACGTTCAAAGAATGTACCTTCTTTGTTATTGCTAACAACAATATCTTCCATATTGAATACTGTAAGATACTTTTTACCTTCTTTCTTGTCTGCAAACTCTTTGGCATGTAGACTGCTAAACTCGGGACCGCAACTACGGCATTTAAAATTACAGATATTGCTCCAGCGAATGTCCAAATACTTTAACCTAAACTTATCAATACCGCCATCTAACTTTGTACTCTTTACCAAATTAAGACTGCTTTCTCCACGGACAGCATTATTACTTTGACGCAGACTCCATGTGCCTAACTTTTCAACATCATAGCATCGCTGACAGATTTCGCTAGGTTGATCGTTTAACATATTCAAACGCAGTTTCTTGTATTCATCTGTGTTCATCATGTGTAAGATACTCTTGCTGTCTGTATTGCTTACAGGCTTGTCACTGTCTGCCATACAGCAAGGCAACACTTTCTTGTTTGGAAGTGCATGAAAATGCACCCAAGGCAAGACACAAAAGTGTTTTGTATCTAGTATATTTTTATCGATAGTTTTCATACGTTAAAGATAGGTAGTCTATTCAATTCTGGAAATACGTTAAACACGTTCTCGTCGCGTATTTTATCTATGTAGAACGCACGATCGAAGAATGCTTCTTTTGTTGTAGCCCAGGTATCTTCACTGTCAGCAAAGTTAATTCCTTCATTTACCAAACGTTGGATACAAGGATATTCCTTAGCACCCACGTTGGCAAAGTTAAATGCCTTTTGTCTTGCTTGATTCTTAAGTTCTCTGGGCATAGCCTTAGCACTATAATGAGGTGGGTGGACTGCAAGGTAAAGACTATGGTACCAATCATCTTTTCTAATCAGTCCTTTCTTAATTAGGTATGTGTAGAACTCACCAATAGTTAGATAGTTGAATATGCTAAAGACTGTGTTCATCTGGAAGTCAACATACTCTAAGTTTCTAAAGGTCAGTAGGTTACTTTCTACCTTACCCCAGTCTGTGCCTTTACGCAACCACTCGGCACGTTCTCCGTAATGATCAACACTACAACTTAATTCAATCTTCTTAAAGTTTTTCCAAAGATCTAGAATGTCGTGATTCTTGTATTTGATATTACTAGCATTAGTATTGTAACGCAGGACAATATCTGTTTTGCCTTTACGAATCATTTCCTCAAGCATTATATAATGCTCGTCTGTGATCAAAGGTTCGCCCCCTGCAAAGTAGGCAAGGTCAATATGGTCAATGTGCTCTAAGACTTCTTCCAACAGATCACCTCTGTGATTGTCGGCGTGCATGATAATAGGATGCTTCTTATCACGTTGTCTGTTCTCAGCGGCCCATTGGCTGCTAAACTCTGCACCGCAGGTACGACATTTGAAGTTGCAGATATTGCTGAATCGAATATCGAAATAGCGCATCTTAAACTCCGGTACAGTTCCATCCGGCAAGGTAGTTGTAACAACTTCGTCAAAGTATTTGGCAAAATGATCTTTACTGTAGTTTCTAAAACTATGTGGACCTGCTTCTTCGTGTTTGTAGCAAAACTCACAAATTTTATTAGGCTTGCCCTGTAGCATATTCAAACGGAGTTCTTTCATCTTATCTCCATTGAATGCTTCCTCTAGTGTAATCTTACGTGTATTTCCGTAGCCGCCGCCGTAGGTATTACTACAGCAAGGATAGATATCACCCTTAGGTGTTACATTCATATGCACCCAAGGGAACATGCAGAATACTTTGCTTTCTTTTAGTAGGTGTTCTTTATCTAATTCCATATCAATCCATCATTGACGCTAATTCTGGAAATACTTTGGTAAAACTTTCTCCACGAACTTTGTCTAAGTTTTCTATATCAGTTTTAAAATTATCTTTGTGTACGGGCCATCCGTCTACAGACTCTGCCCAGGCAATGCAACTTTCCAATGTGCTAGTCTGATGCGGCACAAACTTACGATGTGCCATGTAGTCTGTAATCAATTTGATATTCATTCTACCACGCTTCTTAATGTCTTGAGGTAGTACCTGTGCTGTTAAATGCTCGGGGCTAGCCATACTGTAAACACTAAATGTAGGGCCTGGAGGCGGCATATAGATATTCTTGTTAATTAGATATCTGTAAAGGTCGTGTAGAGTGGTATAGTTAAAAGCACTAACAACTGTATTGATGCTCAATATAACATTCTGTGTATTCTTTAACTTCAACAGGTTGCTTTCAACTTTGCCCCAATCGGTCCCATGTCTAATATATTCTGCACGTTCGCCCATGTGATCAATACTGGCACAAAACTCAATAGGATGGCTAAAGCGACTCCACAGATCGATAATGTCTTTATCTTTAAATTTTAAATTGCTAGCATTTGAATTGTAGACTAGACGTATATCTGTCTTGTGCTGTTTAATCATTTCCTCTAATAACACATAATGTTCTTCTGTTATGAGAGGTTCGCCACCAGCAAAATAAGTATACTCCATATGAGGAATGTGAGATAGGATATCTTCTAAGAAGTTATCTCTATTATTCTTTGGATAAATTCTAGCCCAAGGAAGTTTACGCTTTAGGTCTTCTTGTTCCCACTGACTACTGTAGTCTGCATTACAGGTGCGGCATTTGAAATTACAGATGTTGTTAAATCTAATATCAAAATAGTGCATTTTGAAATTGTTTAGTTTGCCGTCTGCTTCTGTATTGGCTAGCACTTCATCGATGTGATGCTTGAAACGATATTCGAACTGTGCCCTTGCACTAGGTATATTCATTTCTTCGTGCTTATGACAAGTTTCACAATGCGGATTCTTTACTTCGTTTAACATATCCAAACGAAGTTGTTTCATTTCAGGTGTATTAACTAAATCGTCTAGATCCTGGTATAGACTAGAGCCTGTAGTACCTTTGGCAATACAGCAAGGACCTGCATTACCTGTAGGCGTTGTGTGTAGATGCACCCAAGGCGCCATACAAAACACTTTGCTTTCTTTTAACAAAAATTCTTTATTCATTTAATAACTTACACCAATTATAAAAATCTTCTAACTCCGGAAAAGTCTCTATAAAGTTAGTGCCTCTGCGTTCGTCTAATGCCGAAAACCAATTGTAGAAATCTCTACGCCCTTCAACAAGTCTATCGTCTGGATATTCTGTTGTATTCATATAGTCTACAACACGGCGAAACTTTTCATACTCAACTGTATTAAACTTAGTAATGTCGTTGTCGTCTAGGTTATCTTTAATGTAGTCTAGACTTTCCTGCATGTAGAACATAAACTCGTCTTTGGGTAGTATGTTCATATCGTACTGCAACGGTTCCTTTAGATAAGGAGTATCAAACCTAACCAATTGTAGTTCTGCTTTGTTATACTTCTTACGCCAATCTAATATTTTACCTAGCAGGTCTTTGAATGTAGTAACACACAGAATGTTAAAGGTAATCATAAAGCCCACAGGTTGATTAACTTGTGTAATGTAGGCATCTAAGTTACGTTCCCAAACTGTTAAGTCTAAACCTGTGCGGATATATTCTGCTCTAGGACCCCATGTGTCAATACTAGTGTACAATTTAAATTGCTTGATGCACTTGTTGTCTAATAGGTAATTGATCTCTTCGATAAACTTGTCTACCATTGCTGGTTTTACACCTAGATTACTGTTAATGTTTAACTCCAGGTTAGGCATCGGATCTTCTTTAAGACTCTGCAATAGTTTCCATGTACTCTTGTGCATTAATGGCTCACCGCCTGTAATGCGTAGGATAGTAAGTTCGTGACGCATCTTAGGCCACCAAGCCCACCATGCATCAACATAGGGATTGTCTTCTTCGCGTTCGTATATCTTTAACCAATCAATGTCACATCTGTGATTCTTAACTGTTTCTACAGGGCCGTGTTCCTTGATCTCGTTATAGAATCGACTGCTGGCTTTAGGATGACAATAGCCGCACTTGAAGTTACATTCATTACCGAAAGATATTTCTACATATTCTGGATTAACGTTCTTGTCCCACTTGCCTTTACTGGCTAACTTAAAACGTTCATCTGTATAGATAGCCGCACTACGCAGGTGTCGGTCACTTAAATGATCCTTGCCTAGATTTTCAATGTTCCAACAATACTGGCAACCTTTAGTTTGTTTGCCTGTTAACATCTCTTGACGCTCTACCTTTTTAATAATAGTATTGTGTAGAGCACTAGGATCTCTCTTAATTTCTTTTAGATCAATTTGGTGAGGCGCAGGATGATAGCAACTGTGTGTTTCACCAGTTTGCAGATATATGTTGGTATGGTACCATTTAGCAAGACAGAAACTAGGACTTACTTCGTTAATGATAGGGATTACTTTCCTGATCCTGTCGTGTAATACATCAGTCATATTGTTTTTTAAATTCTTTCAACAACCAGTCGTAGTCGTTAATCTTAGATAATTCTTTAGGTTTCTTTTTGTTTACACTTACAAAGTTAATGGCGCTGTGTGCGGCTTCGATAGAATACATTCCAAAAGGTTTATCTGCACCTGTGCTGAGCCATGTATCGAGCCTTGCTCTATTTTCATCTGTGTCGTTGTAGGCCAACTTCACACACTCTCTGAAAGCACTACGCCATGTGCTAAACTCATCTGTATTAAATGCTGTTGTGTTGCTAATTCTACTGATAACTTTAAGTTTAGGCATGATACCTGTAAACATGTCTAGTGTGGTCCACTTTTTGGTTTTCATCAAGACACGCTTACTAAACAGTTTAACACCTCCGTAGCCATATGTTAAGCCATTAATTGGGTTTTTACTTGTCCAAACATAGGCACAGTCTCTATCAAAGATACCTGGCTGGAAATTAAATTTCCAACTGTCCTCTAGATATGCATCTCCATCGACAACATAGAACATATCCGTTTCGCTAATTCTAGCGGCTTCCTTGTGTGCATTGAAAATACCTTCAACACCGTCAACACGTTTGGCCCAAGGAGCCTTTTCCAAAAGACGTTGCCAGTTTGCTTCTGCGTTAGGTTCGTTGTAACTGATAAAGACTACATCTAGATTCTTTGGCATGATAGGTGTAATGTAGCCCATTTCCTTTTCACCAGATGCTAAAGGTCCTGCGCTAAGTTTTGCGGCCCATATCTTTTCATCTCCACTGAACTTAGGATCAAGATACCAAACATGTAGATATTCTCTATCATGTACAGGAATTGTATAATCAATCTTGAACTTGAGATAGTCTAGTGCAGGATTGTACTCCTCTTTGATAATAGGAGTAACATAGCCTGCTTCCTTGTAAAGTTCTTTACCCTTGGCAAACGATACCTTATAGGCCCAGATGTCGAAGTGTTCTGTAAAGGCTTTATCCAGCATATAAGTATGTGTGTATTTGAAATCGTAATACTGGAAGTCATCTACTGTGGGTAACGCAAACTCGCAGCCTTTAACATCAGGATGGTATTCTATACACATCTTAGGACTAACTGTATCTACAATCTTAGTTCCTGTTACATCAGCAGATACAGTAATGGTAAATGCCCAAATGTCCTCATCTAGGTCTTCAGTGTGTTTACTGTCTAGCATCCAAGCATGTTCAAACCAAAAGTCTCTCCAAGGAATAACATAATCAACATCATACTCCATGTCTGGTAACTCTGGGTTCTTTACTATGTTGTATGTAGGACTAACTGTTCCTATCCATAGTAGGCTTTCGGGCACACGGTAAACAGGCTTAAATCTAACTACCCACACATCCTCAAATGGACTGTAAGTCTTATCGAGCATATAGGCACATTCATGATGCAGTTCATAATAAGGAGGACACATACTATCTAAGTCTAGTCCCAGATTAGGCAAATCACCGTTATACTCTACTTCTAGTTCTGGGACTACATATCCCATTTCCTTTACACCTTTGATCTTTTTTCCTAGTGGCCTGCAACTTATTGCCCAAACTTGTTCTTCTAAAGGATTAAATCTAGGATCAATGTACCATACTAATTCGTAATCTTTATCCCAGGGACTAGGTGCAAAAGTCTTACGAGGATCGTTTTCAAAGGTCATTAAATGATCAATATCTTTGTTCCTAGACCATGTTAACTCAGGAATGGTAATTTCAACAGACTCATACCCATGATACGGATACCAACCTTGTTTAAAAACTTTTACGACCCAGTCACCGTTATGAGTATACACTATACACTTACGGGTATTTGGAATATGATCGATAAAGTTAATTATTTCTTTGTTTTGAAAATAAGGATTAACCGCTTTAAATTCTGTATAACCTTCGCCTAACTCATATAGTTGTAAGTCATAGTAAAGGTCATAACCCTGCCATTTGACTTCAGCAACTTTTTCATAGGGAAGGGTATAGATATTGTCAAGCATACTCTAATTTATCTTAGAGTATCCCCGACGTTAGGACATTCAGGGCAGGCGGTTAGGATTTACCAAACTGGTCACAATGGTGCCATCCCTATTAAATCCAACAAAGTGTCGTGTCTTATAACCGTCAACGAAGTCACTAGGATATTCAAGTTGAGTAATTCTATCAACTGTTTCATCATAATAGAAGAATGCATTTTGAATACCTGTCAATGTTCTAAGTTCTGCACCATCGATAGTTTGGAAGTCTCTAAAGTTGTTCATATCAATTCTTAGATCTCCGGTACCATAGTCGCGAATGTTTAACATAGAACTAATTATTCTGTTGGCTCTGAAGAATGAAGATACGCTTCTACCTTCGCTGAAGTCATAGGCTTTAACACAGGTTGCTGTGGTTAGGTAGTGTACAGTATCTTCAATGCCTACTTTCACTCTATATACTTCTGCCCAACTATCAAATGTTGAGAACTCGTTTCGGAGTTCATTCATATCAACAACACCATCATCGACTACAGGAGTACTTGCACCAATACCTACAGTTAAGAATCTCTCGCCTCCTATGTAGTCGTAACTTAAACCAACTACGTTGTTATCTAGGCCTGTTGCGCTTAAGAATGTTGAAATGTTACCATAAAGAACAGCGGCGGTTATTTGTATAGGAATATCTACTCTAACACGCCCGTTGATAGGATCTGCTGGCAGGATATTAACTGTAGCAGTAGTAAAGTAAGTGCCGGGAATGCTATTTCTAGGATTGTAATTAACTCTAAAAGTTTCTCTCGATGTTGGGTCAATAGTAAATCCTGTACCTGTGATTGTAGCAGTAAATCCTCTATAGAGGCCATCACCTAGATTGACTGTAAAGTCTTCACTAATAATTGAATTATTAGTAGCAGTTGCGGTCCAAGAAGCAGGACTTACATCACCTACATTAACTTCGGTAAACAATACCAAATCGTTTACGTTAGAATCAATATAGATGTATCCTTTATAACTTCCAGGAGCAGATGCTGTGTAGAACACTTTAAAATTCCTTGTGCTGTTTGCTGGTATATACAAAGAAGTTACATTGGTATATCCATTGCTATATCCAGGATACAGTTCAGGATATTCGCTTTCAGGATATTTTGAAGGGCTAGGTGTTAAAGAAATGTTTGTAATCTGTGCAGGTACTGAACTGTTATTTTGTAGATAAACAGTCCTAGACGCTACACTATTAGATGCGTCAAGTCCAATAGAAAACGGAGCCAATGGAACTAGAGAATCAGATTGCAGACCGTTGGATCTTTGTGATTGTGGTCTTGGGCTAGAAATGCCTCCGAATTTGCTTGTTGCATAGGTAGTTTTAAAACTACATCTGGTCCTGAAGTTGACTGTAATTCCTTTTTTCTTTTTCTGTTTTGTTTTACTCTTTTTATTGCCTACAGGACCAATTAGAAACTGTATCGATGCAACTACGCTTCTGTAATAGGAACCGTATCCGTTATCGCCTTCAAATATTTGAAACTTCAGTTCTACAGTTCTCGTTGTTTCAGTTTCTTCACTTTCGTAAAAGTATTGTATCCATTCATTATTATTAGCCAATGCAGCCAGATACTCTTCTTTTCCAAAAACTACTTCTGCCGCTTGTCTAATAGGGCCCGGATTTGATTCTGTACCCACCCATCTATTCTCTTCGTCAGTATTACCATAGAAATCAAATTCTCCAAATAAAGGTTGGAACTTACCGCCAGAGTTAAAGAAATAATTAACATCCGAAACTCTACGCCAAGCATAGATAAAGGAAGTTAATAAAGAGTTTGCGGAACCATTAGAAAATGTATCAATCCATTCTACAGATTGAGATTCAAGTCCTATTGATGTCGTTGTACTAGTAACTGTTGTATCTGCATCGACATTTGTATTAACAGTCATAAAAGTTAAATTACTTGGATGAACTGTTAATGGATCGGCCTTTAAGAATTGTAGTTCTGTCCAGAGTCGCTGAGGTACTACACGAGTAATAGGGGTTCCATCTTCAGCAAATCTTAGTCTGCTAACTGATTCTATTGTAGCATTTGTTCCTGTGCCCTTTTGGTGAATGATGGCCTTTACCATATCTTCCACCATTAGATTAAAGTCATCGGGGTAAACTATTTCGCCCGGAGTAACGGGTTGACTTAACAAGGCCGTACCGTAACCTGTAGAGGTAGTTCCCATTAGGTTGTTTAGTTCTGTCCAAATTAAATTTTGCTCGTCTGTAAAGACCAAAGGCAAGTTGCTTCTAATTCTTAATACAAATGTGGTAGAAGCCTGTTGTCCTACTTGGTCAGTGACTGTCATAGTGTAGATCGCTGATCCAGATAGGAATGTAGGAGTACCACTAATAGAACCTGTTGCACTATTGAGAGTAATTCCCTGAGGTAATGGCTGGTTTAGACTGTAGGTCTTAGTACCAGATCCACCTGTAACACTAATAGGAATAAACGGAGTAACCGGTTCACCTAGTGTTACTGTTCTTAGAGGTATTACTGTTGTAGCAAAGATAGGTATACCACTAACAGTAAGATTAAAGTTAGCAGAAGCCACCTGACTAAACTGATCTGTTACTGTAACGGTATAAACTGTAGTTGTCCGTACCTGTATAGGTGTTCCAGAAATAACACCTGTAGACGTACTAAACGTTAGACCTGTAGGTAGTGCAGGGCTGATAGAATATGTAACTGCTCCGCTACCTCCTGAATAACTAACAGGTTGTACTGGTGCGATTGCCTGATAGGCAAAAAAGGAAACTGTCGAAGTATTTGCTGTGGCGTTAATGGCTATCGGTACAACAGATAAAGTTACATTTTTAGAACCGCTTTGCCCCGCTTGATCAGATGCTGTGATTGTATATAGAGCAGGATTTCTTAGTGTTGTAGGGGTTCCACTGATAGCACCAGTAGTGCTGTTAAAACTTAAACCATATGTTCCTAAGTTATTAGGACTTATACTGTAGGTCCTTGTGCCATAACCTCCTGTAGCCACAACCGGTATAAAACTTGTAGCAGTTAGCACAGTCATTGCTCTTGATGGAATAGCCAAAGTAACAGTCAACGGAGTTGTTGTTACAGATAATCTAAAATTTCGACTAACTGATGTAGAAGTAGAATCTACAATAGTTACTGTATACGTTCCTGTGCTACGGAGTTGAGTAGGTGTGCCGCTGAGTTGACCAGTAGATGTGCTAAACGCAATTCCAGTTGGTAAAGTAGGTGCTATAGAATGTATATAGGGCAGGGTACCACCGCTGGCTACTACAGGTATGACCGGAGTTATTAATGAATTGAATGATAATGTTAATGTAGAAACTGCTACAGTGGCTGTCAATGGTGGTGCATTTACTGGTTCGGAAATATTATTATATAAAACTCTAGCATCTGCACCCATGAGGCTGTTCAAGTCGCTCCATTGAGATGATGTAGCAGTTGCTGGATCAGTTCCAATATAGAATGTAGAACTAGACTGAGTGTTTAAAGTCTTTAACCATGCTCTTATATCCTGCCAGGTCCAGTCTCTGTTAAACTCAAGTGCTGTTGCAATCATTCCGCAAGCGGTAGGACATGCGGAACTTGTTCCGTTAAACAGGCCGTCATGAGAAGTTAGAGCACCCCCTCCTCTTTGATCGTGTCTAGGAATTAGTAAACCAGAACCCCAGGTTGCAGTTAACGTCTGGTCACCGGGAGTGAATACATCAATTTCATTTCCCATGTCACTGTAGTTAACTTTGCGCTCCAAGTTGTCAGGGCCATAATTGTCATCTAGAGCACCAATGTTGATTACTGGATATAATGTTGCTGTTCCGCTATAAGACTTTCCAAGATGTTGCGGAAAGCCTCTTCGGTTTGTAGTATTATAACATATTTCTCCAAACTCGCTGTGTGTTGCACTAGATAACGGTGTTCCGGCACCTGAACTCCAATAGTTGTTGTAGTTAGGGTGGTTGTAACTTACTTGCTGTTGATTGCTATTACCTGCGGCAGCAACGAATATAACGCCGGCAGCAATTAATTCATCTCCGGCGGCTGTTAGGCTGTTGTCTAACATTTCGCCTTTAAATCTACCACCGTCTCCTGTGCTACCTAAGTACTGCATGAAGGCAGGCTTAGACGAGTAGGCAACTCCTCCAGATCCGCTAGTACCTTGTCTAAAATAATAATAACCACTAGTGCCCTGGTTTGTCCTGAATCCCCAACTGTTGCTGGTAATGGTAGGATCCTTTGTACCGTAGGTAGGATTAACTGGCTTATTCTGGTGGAAGATTTTAACTACGTCAAAGTAGTTGTCCACTGGCCATAGACCGTTGTTACCGTAGGCATTAACAATCCATTTGTTAGCATTATAAGCCCAGCCGTGTGTTCTTCCGTAGGTCTGTGAAGAGCACGGTGTTCCGTGATATCCGTCGTCGGGCTTTGCAGTATCAGAACCGTTACAGTTTGCCCTTGTATAATAACTAGGAATAGATACTGTACCTGCTGAAGCAAATTGTGGACTGCGATTAGTACCCGACGCCCACCAATTTCTCGCAACACCTTCTACAGGTACAGTTGTTCCATCCCAGCGAGTTGTTAGGCGTGTGCTCGGACTTGCATTAAACCATGCAGGGTCAATATAGTAAGGACCATCTAATACAAGGTCTAATAGGTCACAGGTTCCATTACCAGGAAGAACGTTTCCTCCTATATAGTCTGCAGGGCCTGTACCAGTGTTGTTGGCAAATTCTACGTGTCCAAACCAGCAACCTTCATCACCTACGATAACGTCAACATCTTTACCTGTTCCTGTAACATTTGTTACAGTACTAAGAATAACTGTAGTTGCAGTAGTTCCTGTGGCCGTATTGACTGCCCACGGATTAGCATAGGAAGTTCCACGTAGGATCTGATAACCTGCTCTGTTAAGGTCTGCTGTGGTTGTTGGGCTCGGGTATGAGGCTAACTGTCTATAGTTTTTAGTAGGAGTAGTGTATCTAGCACCAAAGTGAAAATCGTCGGCGGGCGGCTTAGGAAACAGGTCGGGGTAGTATGACTTATCAATGTGAATGAACTTGACGTCGGAACAGTTGCTCAACTGCTCTGCTTCTTCGTCTGTGAGTAGATATACTGCTCTAGTTGGGCTGTGCTCTTTTAAATCAGCGCACTCTACAGATCGAGATGGTATGTTATCGTCGAGCGTACCATCTTGCATTAAAATAGCATGGATTCTATCCCAACTTTCTGGACTGACAGCGCCTACAACATAATACTTTTTTTCGCTCATAACTTTGTATATTTCCGAAGAAGTTCCTTAACACATATTTAGTTTGAAATTTAAAGGTAGTATAATCAGGGTAGTTAAATATGTATATTATGAAACGATTTAAACATTCCGGAGCACTAGGTGACTTGATCTACAGTCTACCAATAGTAAAACATTTTGGAGGTGGAGAGTTTTACCTACATCTTAACCAAATGGATTGGATTGGTCAACACTATTACGGAGCCAAGCCTAACCCATTCCATCAAGGACGCATGACACAAGATGACTTCAACTACATGAAATCCTTTATGGAAGCACAGAACTACATCACCCAGTTTGATATACTAGATCCTAAGACCACAGAGATCACACATAATCTAGATCGATTTCGTCCTCCTTTTGTAGGACATCCTACCAACTACCTTAACCTATATGCTATGGTATTTGGTCTAGATGAGGAAGCCGCAAAGACCTGTGCCAGTACACCCTGGCTGGCCGTAGATCATAAGGCAGACCTAGGGGGTAGAGATGTTGTAATCAATCGAACAGAGCGTTGGATTACTCCTACCTTGGACCCTGCATGGAATGACCTCAAATCACAGGGTCTAGTAGATCGTGCAGTATTTGTAGGACTAGAGCGTGAGTACGCTAAATTCAAACAGGACACGGGTTGGGACATACCATGGCATCCTACCCAAAATATGCTAGATCTAGCCCGGGCAATTGCTGCCGCAGATGTGTTTGTGGGTAACCAAAGTCAATGTCTAGCCCTGGCTGTGGGCCTGGGCGTAGAAGAAATTTGGTGTGAAGCCCGTAGAGATATGCCTTTGGAACGTAATGAGTGCTACTTTCCACTTATGGAAAATGTACACTATTTTTAATGGTTGACAGGGTGGTAAAACCGCTGTATAATATACACATAGCGTTAACTAAAGAGGATCAGTAAAATGCTTTATCGAGTTCTTGTTGCTGTGGGTGGTGATCGTGGCCGTACTGCTTGGGTCCAGATCTATGCGGACTATGCTACCGATGTTATCCCCCTAGCCGAAGCCCAATATGGCCGCGGCAATGTAATCAATTATGTAACTGCATGAGCGCACAAAAGAAACTAGGAATTATTCAAAGCAGGGGCCTGGGTGATCTAATCATTGCCCTGCCCATTGCTGGCTACTACAGAGATCAGGGCTACGAAATCCTATGGCCCATCTTGGATCAATTCATACCCAGTATGCAGAGCATGGCTCCCTGGGTCAAATGGATACCTATACCCTATGATGCCCCGGGTAGGTACTTCTACGACATACCTATGAAGCGTCTGCAGAACTTTAAATGCGATGAAATTCTGCCCTTGTACCAGGCCCTGACTGGACACCCCGAGTTCAGCAATGAAAAGTATTTCCAATATACCAGTTTTGATCAGTACAAGTACATCAGGGCTGGCGTACCCTTCTTAAAGAAGTGGGACCTCAAGGGCTACATTACCCGGCACGATGATCGTGAAGAACGCCTGTTCAAGGCCAAGGTTACTAACCCAAACTATGCTGTTCTACATCTACAGGGCAGTGACATCCGGGCCATATTTGACCCCAGCATCATACCCCCAGATTGGCAGATCATTGAGATCCTAGAAGAACCCGGTGTGCTACTAGGTGACTGGCTCAAGATCATAAGCCAAGCACAGAGCATTATCTGTATTGACTCAGTCTATGCCAATCTAGTAGATCAATTGGCTCTGGGTGAGGATCGCTACTTTATTCAGCGTAGCCACATTGGGCTCACTCCCGTACAGGGCCAGCACTGGCACTGGCTCTAATTAGGGTTTGTAGTAGCGTTCTACCACAGGACGCCAAATTGAGATCTGACGATCCACATAGCGTTCAGCCTGTTCTGAACTACCATCCCAAGTCTGTACTGCCCGGGCCCTGAACTGCTCACGCACTTCGGGGTCACGTAGGGCTTCTCTGTAGACCCTGTTTAGATATTCTATAATGTGACGGGGTGTACCTTTGGGGGCATAGACACCATGAAAGTTTGTGGCTGTAAAGTCGGGCACTAGATCTTTGAACAAGCCAGCCTGGGGGTATATTTCCAGACGTTGCTCGCTACCAAAGGCTATGGGTCTGATACGCCCGGCCTGGGTCATGGCCATGGCATCAAAACTGCTGATACCAATAAAATCTAATTGTCCGGAACTGAGGTCTATTTGTACCTGCGGTGTACTCTTGTAGGGTACTGCAACAGCATCGCGATCACCCAAAATGCGCTCTATAAACAGATTGCACATACTGTAAGCACAGCCATATCTAGGGCTCTTTAGGGCTAGGATGTCACCCAGAGTGCGATGTGGGCTTGTCTGTGCTACATAGATACCCTGGGGTGTAATGGCTGTGATCACTATGGCTGTAAAACGATCTCTGGGTACCCACCCCTCGGGTTTCATTAGGGGGTTCATGACTACTCCCGCATTGTCCGAACCCAGTAGGGTCAGGCCTGTGGCCTCTGCTTGGCTGGCTTCACGGGTACCTATAGTGGCGCTGGCACCGGGCTTGTTTACCACTACCAAATTTAATCCTGTGTTGGCTCTGACCTTGGTGGCCAATATACGGCTAAACTGATCACTGCCACCTCCCGGAGCATAGGGCACAATTATGGTAATCTGTTGGCCCACCAATTCACGGGGCATGTCCTGAGCCCATGCTACCGAAGCCCACAAAAAGAATAAAAAAGTCAATAGTGTTTTCATGGCAGTATTTAAAATTCACACTAGGGTAAATACCAAATATATGAAAACAAGACGCCAAGAGTTCATAGAAGAAATTGATCAAGCCCTCAAGGCCGGGCCTTATGCCCACGACCCTAATCAGCGTCTACATGATCTTTACTGCATTGGCTTGCTCAGAGAACTACTGGCCTACTCGGCCATGGATCTCATGGAAGTTAGGCATAGGATCAAACAATTGGCCCTTAGAGAGCCCAAATCTGCAGGCAAACCCGGGGATCAGCGCCGACCCTAACACGACTCACAGCGTGTAGTTCTTGATTGTCGTTTATGACCAAGTGACCTTTCAAAGGCACAACGGGTTCAGGTCTAACCATTAGTAGCCCACCCCACGCAGGGTTCCACGTGTCATTAAGATACAGGGTAGCGGCCCATGCATAGCGTTCGTCACTGTGAGGGTTTATGCCCGAATCCTCGCCCCAAATAGCATATTGAGTTACTATGCGCTGTGTTTTGGGTATGGGTTGATAAGATCGCAGACCCATTCTTACCAAATTTTGAACGTGGGCGCCGGTAGGTGCTATGCGTACAGTACCACCAAATCCTTCAGTGAGTTCCGACGACCAAAGTTCGTGATTGGTACGCCACACACTGGCCTGGCTCTGCGCTCTGGCCAGATCTCTATCTATCAAGGCCAGATCTCTCTGTGAGAAACTGTCAACTATTAATTTCACCGATGCTAGACCCAATTCTAGTATATCTTGCGGGTTCTAGGCGTGTAACCAAGGGCGGGCCCGGATCTACCAGCACAGTGTCTCCGGTGGTCTTAAATGCTTCAATGCGCCTTTGATTATAACTGACCCAGATCTCCACGGGACTCCAACTGACCACTCCATTATAGGTCACGGTATTGACCCAACGATACTTGATCAGATCTGTATTGGGCACAGTCTGTAACTGTAGATAGCAAACAAAACTCATACCTGCCACTGAGTATATGTTACCCACACGTCGAGGGTCACTCCAAACACTCAAGGGCATGGTGTAGTTGGGATTTTGTAGTACTTTGCGTCTCAGGGTCAAGGGCACTGTGGCACCTTGATATATAGTAGCAGTGGTAGCAAACGTGGCTGTAAAGGTAGTGTTGGGAGGTGCCAGTGCGGCAGCATTGCTGTCCTCTACCGTGAACCAATCACCCAGTTGTACCTGTCCTGTAAAGGATATGGGGTTGTAGGGTATGTTCCAGGTATAGGTAGTAAATCCACGCAGAGCCAAATTACTGGCTTCGAACCAATAGCACTGACTGCTCTGTACCACATAGTCTCGCCCGGAACCTACGTTTTGTAGTTGTTGATGCTTGAACAAGGGTATTATGGTACTGGTAGTGCCCAGGGTATTTTGGCTAAAGTTCAGCCCTCTGTTGGTTTGACATACTCCACGTAGGTTCACGCTACTGCCCGAATAGGCGCTTTCGTTGCGAGCACTAAAGAATGCCGGGGTCTGTATGCCAGATAAGCAGTCTTGTAGTAGACTTCGTGGATTAAATCTCAGCGTTCTTGTTCGGGTATTGTTGCTCATAGACACATATTTATAGTATGTAGTCCAGATCTCTGCGGCGCACAATGTCACGATCCATAAGGTATATCAAGGGCAAATAGTATTCACGCACCCAAATACGCACACCCAAGGCATGCACTTCACAGAACTCCATATAGGGATCAAAGCAATCCAGATCAGAACCCTCGTGATAAACGTGTAGACAACATAACAGCATATACACACATACTTACCAGTCCCTCTGCCATATGCTACCCAAAGAGCGACTAGGAGACCCCGTAACACAGTGTATATACACCAGTAAGCATACAGTATCAAAACACCTAGGTCAACAACAGCCTTGACCACCGTAAATACATCAAGATGAACATAGTGATCATAGGAGGGGGCAGACCCCAACATTTTGGCAACGACCTCGCCCTAAGAGCAGAGCAACAAGGGCATGATGTACGCATACTGAGTCACAAAGACTACGGAGTCAATAACCCAAAACACTTATATGCGGACATGGATCGATCAAATCAACCTGCCATAAACACATTCCAACGCTTGACCGCAGATCTCACGCACATAGATCTATTCTTATACAATACAGTAAGTGGCGCAGGTCCCTGGAACGAGCAGGATTTTACCACACAATCACGTAGAATACCAGAACGAGATTGGCTCTACAACCTAAGAATCAATGTGATCCTGCCCTATGAGTTAACTCTACTGGCACTGGCCAAAATGAATAATCAAAGCAAGATAGTGTATATGACCACGGGCAGATCAATAAATCCAGAAGACACTAGCCCTCCATTTATAGCCAGTTACTACGGAGCCAAAGCCTGGGCAAACCACGTAATGAAGAGTTTTGCACACTACAATGACAGAGGTGCCAGTGCAGTAAGTGTGACCAGCCACTTTGACTACAGCAATCCAGAAGCATACAAGCCAGTATTTGATCGTGCCTATGACTATATAGTAAACAGTCAAGACCACCATAAGAGTAATGGACGTGTGATTACCATACAGTAAAAACCCCGCTGTAGCCGAATTGAGAAGTTCCAAATAGCGTATATAAGTGAGCGTAGCGAACGCACAAACAAGGCTAGCACCTAGCCCATATACAATACATACAGTGAAAACCCCGCTATAGCATATAGAGCAAATACCCCGCTGTAGGCCCCTGGTGGCTGGCTGTGGAGGATGGTGAGAAATGTGGAGAGAATGTGGGAGAATGGGGAGAGAAAGGGCAGAGAATGGTTGGAACATCTTACGATAACCTCTCCTCCTGGCCACCATGTTTTCACAATAACCCCACAATTTTCACACCATTTCTCACTGTTTTGGCCCCAGAATACAGCCACTTTGGCGTCATTTTGGCCTCAAAGTGGCGGTAAAATAGGCCAAAAATACCACCATTTTCATGGCTTTTTAACCACAAGTAAGGTAGTCCAAACTTGACACAGTAGTCTACTACTAGTATAATATATACTATAGTAAGGGGGCCTATGGCGCAATTGGTTAGCGCAGTGGACTCATAATCCATTGGTTACAGGTTCGAGTCCTGTTGGGCCCACCACTAACACACACTATATAGAAAACTGTAAAACAGGTGATATATACTGTATTGCTGTGACAGGAGGTTAGAGTCTGGGAGTCACTATACATACAGTTGAGCAGGAGTCCTAGGCCCTGCGTATACTGTTTGAATCCCCGGCCACATTCTCTAACTGGCTAAGGCTCGCCCGTGAAACGGCAGGAACAAGGGGAACGGGTCTACTGCTGTGACTTGCGGACAGTAGAACTGGGAATAGGCACAGTAACTTAATACTGTGCCTATTTTCTTTTGATTATATGGAATATAATAGGGCATTGAGCCCATTATATATTAAACAAATTCTACATAATCTGTTCTGAGATATTGTTTTGCGGTTTCTATAATACGCTGTTTATCTTTTTCTAATTCTTTATATACAATATCTCCGCTTACATAATTGCATTGCTTTTGAGTGGGAAATATGTGTACAATTTCCCCATTTTCTTTTTCTTTAGTATGCACATTAAAAGCAAAAATGATTTTGTAAGTTTCTTTATTTTTATAATATATAATGCGGGCTTTTGCTACATTTGCAGTTTTAATATTAGACATAGTGCTCCTTGTTAGTGTATGTGTATTATATGTCCAAAATGGGAGTGCCGTCAAGTGTGGCGTTTTGAACACAGACAGCGTGTAAGGTCTTTGTTGACCGTTTGGTAAAAGTGCGTTATAATACATTTTTAGAAGGAAGCAAAATGGGAACTTACGCAAATACAGTTAACGCATACGCTATGTCTGCCGCTCGTGCTGTAGTGTACAAAACTAATAATCCCTTGCAAAGTTACGGACAAACAAGTCTTATGCTTAATGTAACTACAGCAAAGTTTCGCAAAGACATAGAAACTAAAAAAGTCAAGTTTATTGCTAAACTACAAAAACAGCGTGTGGCAGAATTGCAACAGGAACTTGCACGTTTAACAGCATAAAGCCCTAGGCCCTGTAGGGTCTTTGGTTGCCCTGTTTGGTAAAGACTGCTATAATACACACATGGAAGCAAAAAACGTCACCCGCAAAAAGAGAGTTGATCGCAATCATATCATCTATGAACTGCGGGTCAACGGCCTAAACTACATTGGTGTCACAGCAAAGACAGAGAGCACTGTGAACAAGAGCGTGCTGTCGCGTGCAGCCAAGCACTTCTATCGTGCTAAGAAAGAAGACAAGAACTGGGCATTGTGCGTTGAACTTCGCAAGTTAGACAGCAAGGACCAAATCGAAGTCTATGTACACGAAGTGGTTCGCGGCAAGGCAGAAGCACATCGTAGGGAAGTTGAGATCCGTAGAATGGTGCGCCCTGCACTTAACACTGACACACGAGGAGACTGACATGCTAAATGGGGGAAAGACGGGTTGGCCGCCGGGGCTACTGCAAGATGATTCTAGGGCACTGTTCCGCTGGTTTGCTAGCCGTATGGATGCCCGCTGGGTTCTACGCAGGGTCTTGACAAATAGGTAAAACCGTGCTATACTACGGGCACACTAACACAAAGGAGCAATGATGTATACAGTTGAAGTCTACAAAAAGGACAAGCGGACCAAAGCCGGAGAGCGTCTGGTTAAGAAGGTTGATCACAGCACCGCAGATCGTGGGGCGCTTGAGCATGTCTACAAGCATACCTACTTTCCCAGCCACGGGTACCGCTTTGAGATCCACGAGACCTATGTTACCCGCAAGAACATGATGAGTGGCCGGGAGTTCCAGGAGCGTTACGATACGCCCTACTTCTGCTCGCCCAGTTCGGAATCCTACTGGTCTATGTAAAGACCCTAGTGGTTGACAGGACTTAGGTTTTACCATATAATTGTGTTTTTACTAAGGAGCACGTGATGGACATCAAACAAATCAACTCTGCTATTATGTTTGGTACTTGGACGGACACTGAACTGTCCAGCATGATCGACGCGATCAAGTTCGCTCGCGCTTCGCTGATCAAGACGCAGAAGCGAAGCCTGACTCTGGGCAGTGCCGTTTCGTTTACCAGTAACAAGACAGGCATGACCTATAAGGGCACTGTAGAGAAGATCGCCCAGAAGTTTGTCACAGTAAACACGGGTAGCGGCCGTTGGAAAGTCCCTGCAAACATGCTGGTTATTGGTTGACATTGTAGCCCTTCGGGGCTATAATACACTTACACTGACACACAAAGGAGCCCGAGATGACAGTTTCCTACACTGGCGCTAGCCAAGTTTGCAATGCAACCAATGTTCTCTACGCACAAGACCAAGCGATCAAGGCGCTGGCCCAGGCTGCAATGATCAGCCTTGCTGAGGCAGACGTTGAGATGCTGTTGGACTGCCCGGACGAGTATCCCACTAAGGCAGACATGGAGCGGGTGTTCCAGGGCTTGCACGAGCAGGCCACGGACTTTATCAACGACACGTTTGAGGACCTCAAAGAGCGCATTCTCAAAGAACTAGCAGAAAAGCGTTACACCGCTCGCGTTAAGGCCCTGCACTACGACGAGAAGGGTGTGGTAGAGGACATCAGTCTGCAAGTGGACTTCGAATAACCCTAGTGGTTGACAGGGCATTGGTTTTACCGTATAATTAAGGCTTACACACTAAGGAGCAGACATGTTTAATCATCGCAAGACCCGTGAGTACACCTGCATGGTGCTGGACATGATGGACGAGGGCACCCTGGACCCGAAAGCCGTTGCAGAGATGTGCCTGGCCTACATGAGCGAAGACGAAGTCAAAGACATGTGCCGTAGCAACGACATCCTGCCCGCTGACGAGCAAGACGAGGATGAGGAAGACGAGTACGACGGTCAGCCCGACGAAGCCCAAGAGTGGGCCGACTTTGACCCTGACTGCTAAGGAGACCATGATGAATGTAACGCAACGCGGTGAGACCACTACGGTCCAAGTTGACGGTCGTGCCTTTAAGATCACCTACAGTGCTAGGTATCGTAGGCTTCAGATACGCGAGAACGGGCAACTGCTACACGAAGCAAAGACCCTGCAAGAGGCATTGGATTTGATTGACAGCCTAGCGCAGTCTGTTGTATAATACACACTTACACACAAAGGAGCACGACATGCGATACTACGATCACCTGGCTACCTACCAGCGTAAGGGCTTTGAAGTCATTGTAGACAAGACCTGGGAAGACATTGCGATCCGCGACTGTTTTGACGACTCCTGCTATGACATCCGCGAGATGGAGCAGAAGGTAGACAGCGGCGAACTGGACTGGTTTATGTTGCGAGTGCGTGTACTGTTTGAAGGACACGAGTTTGGCAGTGCCTGCCTTGGTGGTTGCATGTACGAGGACCCTAAGGAAGTACTGACTGACGGTACGGCAGAGGACCTTATTTGGGAAGCAATGATCCAGGCTAAGGAAGAAGTACAACGGCTGGCAGGCAAACTGTGGGCCTTACAAATGGAATTGGATTATGCTGATGCCGAACCGGCTTAACGAAGTACTACAGTGGACCGGTGCCCTGTTTATCATAGCAGGGCATTTCTTGAACAGAGTGCCGGAGTACCACCCCTACAATATTGCGGCCTTCACCGTGGGCACATTAATGTTCCTGCTTTGGACTCTACGTGTGGCAAATAAGCCACAGATGCTGGTCAACGTTGTGGCAATAGCCCTATGCGTTGACGGGTTATATCGTGCATGGGGTTGACAGACTGGTAAAACCTCTATATAATTAAGGCTTACACAACGCAACAAGGAGCAACAAATGGGAATGTGGACTACAGAAAATCAAGACACCATGCAAGTGGTTCTCCGGGCTTTTAGTGAAGCCGCTCGTAAGAACTACGACAATCACGCATTTGAAGCAGGTTACCTGCAGAGCCTTGTAGTTAGCATGATCCCCCATATGCCCAAGAAGGCGCAGAAGATTTTCATCGACGACATGGTTCGTGCCGCTCAAAAGCAAGAAAAGCAATTTCTTGAAAAAACTCTTGACAAGCAGACGGCTTGACTGTATAATACACACATCAACAACGCACTAAGGAGCAACCATGCAAAATCTCAAAGCCTATGTTGAAGCCCGCAACTCTTGGGCAAAGATCTTTGGCGGTCAGCAACTGAGCCTGCAGAGCGCCGCAGATCGCAAACGCATTGCACAAATGATCGATGCGGATCTCAGCCCGGAGAACTTGACCTGCGATGGTGAACTGCCTGCCGCCCAAGTCCGTGCCAAGCACGCCAATCTGACTAAGGTTGCTTTGGAACTGAACAAGTTAGACCCCGAGGCCGCCAAGGTCATCTACGAACTCTACACTGGAGAGTGATATGAAAGCCTATGTAACTACGATCCTCCGGCAGGAGATTGAAGTGCCGGAAGGTTGGGAGCGTGAGGACGTCTACGACTTCCTTGCTGAGAACCAATCGTTCCGAACTGCGTTCCAAGGTGTAAGCAATGAGGACCAGACTGCCCGCATTGTAGACATTATGGTGCTTGAAGAAGAGATTACTGAACTTGGAGAGGAGAGTTTCGATGCCTAATTGGTGCAATAATAGTCTGACGCTGACTCACAGCGATCCTGCAATGATTGAGCGAGTGCTCAAAGGCAAAGACGGCTTGCTCATGGAGTTCCTGCCTACTCCTAAAGAGTTGACTGAGACCGTGGCAGGGTTCCTGGGAGAGGACAAGCGAGAGGCACACGAGGCCCAGCAACGAGCCAACATTGAGAAGTATGGCTACAAGGACTGGTACGAATGGAACATCGCTAATTGGGGTACCAAGTGGGATGTCAGTGCCGATAGCATTGAACGAGAGGATGACAACACAGTCTCAATGAGTTTTGAAAGTGCCTGGTCTCCGCCTACTGGTGCATACGAGAAACTCATGGAGTTGGGGTTTGGTGTCAAGGCCTACTACTATGAGCCAGGCATGTGCTTCGTAGGCAAGTGGGAAGATGGTTGCGATGACTATTACGAATACGGTTCTTGCACCAGCGAGACTGTGCGTGAGGTAATCGGCGAGGAACTTGACGAGTATTTTGGTATCAGTGAAATGATGATTGAATGGGAAGAGGAGAATGCAGATGAGTAATGTTTTGAGTTGGACTGTGCTGGCTATGGCTGGCAAGGTGAAGCCTGTTGCACTGGCTTCTAAGGTGAGTGCCTCTATGAGCGGGGGCAAGATCACTAGATCTTGAAGTGTTGTTTTAATACAACACACAATAACCCGCTGGTTGTGCGGGTTTCTCTTTTGCGTTATAATACACACATAAACAGCAAACACTTAACAGCAAAGGAGCAAAAATGCAAAAACTTACACTTGCTAGCGTTACAGTAGACGCAGACTGCACAGTTTACAATTTTGACTGCGACTTTATTGCACATTGCGACGGCAGTAGCATTTGGAGTGACACTAACGGCAAGGCTGTGCGTGTTACAGGCATTAATATTGTACACAATGCTTATGAGGATAACATTAGCACAATGGTAAATGTAACGCACGACAGCACGTGGGACATTTACACAGACAGAGGCTTTGAGGCAGAGATTAGCGAGGCTGTGGGCTTTGCTGTTATGTTTACAGAGCAGGGTATGCAAGAGGACGAATTTGCTAGCATGGAGGCTTAATATGAAAGAAGATATACTTGCTAAACTTGCAGAAGTAGAAACTTTGCTGTTAGAGGCAAGTTGCGATGGTGTGCAACTTGCAGAGACTGACGAAGTGTTTGATGAGGTGCGTAGTTACTTAACGCGACTAGAAGAAGCGATTGACTACTACATAGATTGAGGAGTTGGAAGCGGTATGATTACAGCAGACAAACTTAAATGGGGGAGCACACTGGATACAGTAACTCTCACTGCACTAGTGTATGGCGGTCCTACAAGCCGCAAAGAAAAGTTTACCGGAGCCAAGTTTCTGGGACTGACCAACGGTGGTGAGTTCTGCTACATGGTGACCTTCAGGGTTGAGGGCGGCACTGACAGCACCAAAGTGTTTGTCAGGCAAGACCCTACTAGCGGTAAGGTTTCTGCAACAATCGGTTGACTGTTTGGTAAAAGTGCGTTATAATACACGCATAGACACTAAGGAGCAGACATGAACGTCTACAAAGTTTACAGCGGTTTCCGAGGCCATTGCATGTGCGGCTGTGCAGGCAAATACAGTTACACGGAGCGAGGTGCTAAGGAGCACAGTCCGGGCTACCAGCCCAATGTTAACGAGAGGTCAGTAAAAATTATTACTGGCAAACTGTTGCGTAATAGCAACACCAAGCGCGAAGACGACTGCCTAGTACTTGAGCAAGATGGTCGGGTATTGGTTGCATGGTTCGACTAAGGGTGTTATAATACACTTACACTAAACAGGAGCACGAAATGCTGGTAGCAGATCTGATCGAGGAACTCAAGCAGATGCCGCAAGATGCGGAAGTCCACTTCCAATACAACTACGGTGATCACTGGCGCACTCAGGTTGCTCCTGAGGTCAGCGAAGTCTACGAGGGCAATGTAGAGTGGAGCGACTACCACCGTATGCCCAAGGTCGTAGAGAGCGACTGGGAATGGGATCATGAGGACGAAGAGCCCAGCGACAAAGTCAAATCCGTTGTTCTCATCGGTTGACAAACTGGTAAAACCTCTGTATAATTAGCACGTCAACAACGCACTTAGGAGCACTTGAAATGGCAACACGAAGCACTATCGCCCTGGAATACGCAGACGGTACTGTTGGGCAGATCTACTGCCACTGGGACGGCTACCTGGATCACAACGGCGCTATCCTGCGAGATCACTACACAGACCCGTTCAAAGTCCGTGCCCTGCTTGACAGCGGCGACACGTCTACGCTGGCCAACGATGTTGAGGACTGCGAGTTCTACACCAAGCGTGGTGAGGAACTGAACCCTCAGCGTATGTACAAGGACTTCCAGGAGTACACTCGCGAAGCACAGTTTGAGGAATACGACTATATCCTGCGACGCGATGGCAAGTGGTACGTTCAGTTCTACGGCACTGACGGCGAGTACTTGACCATGGCAGACGCATTTAAATTTCAAGCACGTGAGGAAGCATAATGAGCGCACTGAAAGACATTGCATACGACATTGAGCAACTGTACATTGAGGGCCTGAGTGCCAAACGGATTGCGGCAGAACTGAACTGCCCAATCGAACTGGTCTTGGGCTTTTTGGAGGAAATGAATGTGGCAGATTCGCCACAGGAGGAGGATTATGACCCGTTCAACACACTAAACTCTTGACACATTTCGGTTGACAACTTCGCCCAAAGGCGTTAAACTATAGGTAATGCGTTAGGAAAGACGCAGACATTCACAGACATACACACAAGGAGATTTACATGTCTACATT